>UINC01000920.1_pt1 | contig 37649 bp, 39 predicted proteins | sample 5385821 | NCBI WGS metagenome assembly UINC01 (sample SAMEA4666929, study PRJEB26691) | marine metagenome | isolation source: Pacific Ocean | place: Pacific Ocean | collected 2011-10-13 | reverse complement strand
CCCGAAGTGCATCTCGCTCGGCTGAGCCGATTTCGGGAATGTCCCGTTCGATCACGTACCTAGGCATTAGTCCTTCCTCTCTGTTTGACTGAATTAAGCGCCGGCACGGACTGAAAAATTCAGTGCCGCGGCGGTTTTATACGCTGGTCGTTGGTGCAGTGTAGCTCGGTATTCGTTTAAGTTGTCAGCGAGTTCAAAATCGTAGGCGTGGGCCCAGTCCAAGCAAGACGTCAACAAAATGTCGACACCGGAAAAGCCGTCGCCCATGGCGTATTCCCCGTCACCAAGCTTCGTCTCGGCCCATCGAATTTGTTTATTGAAGCCTTCGCGCGCTGCTTGTAAGGCTTCTGGCGCGCTCCCGTACAAGTGTGCAAGGTCATGGTGACGACGGATGATATAAAGCGTGTGGGCGTCGAGCTCCATCAAAATGTAAGACGTCCACTCGTCGTAGCGTGCTCGCTCGCGGCTGCCCGACATTGGTGTGAGCAGGCCGTATTTGTCCCCCAAATAGGTCACGATGGCCGCGCTTTCTGTTAGCACGAAATCGTCGTCGACCAACACGGGTATTTTTTCTTTGGAGTTTAAGCTCTGGAACGTTTCCCCTTGCGTTTCCCCGGTTCGCGATCCGATTAATTTGGGTTCGTAGTCGAGGCCGAGTTCGTGCAGTGCCCAATGCACGCGAATCGTTCTGGATGTCGCAGCGCCCCATACTGTGATCGTCATCTCAAGGCCTCGGTAACTCACGGTCCGCTTCGTAGAAATGAACCTCGGCATTCGTTGGCGAATGTTCTGCTAGGGCGGCCTGGAATTCGCCCATGTGTGTTGAGGCAAAGTGAATACGAAGTGCTTCCATGCTTTCCCACCTCTCGGTGATTCGAACGGTGCTGGGTTCGTTCACCTCGATCGAGAAGGTGTAGTCAAAGCAACCATTCTCTTCGCGGCTCGCTTGTTCCATCGCGGCGAATGCCGGTTCGAGTGCTTCAATATGGGCCACAGTTAATTCCAGGCGACCGTTCACGATGATCATGGGCTGCTCCTCTATTAGCTGCTTGCGGTTCGTTATCTCGATCAGAAACTGCGGCGAGTATCGATCATATCAAGGCTTTTAACTGGATATATATACAGTTATTCTAGGGGTCCGTGGGAGCCGATGGCTGTGAACGAAAAAAAACTCCACAAGGGTCGAGGAGCGATCTCTAATCCCGCGTCACGGTTTGACCCGTACGAGAGCGAACCCGTTGATGATGGTTGGGATGAAGTCGAATCAACGCGGCTCAGCTCAAGCGCACCGAAAACAAGGTTTTTCCCTGACCAGACGCGGAACATCATCACCACCAATAAGTCCCCCGATATTCCGTTCGATCGATCCATTAACCCCTACAAGGGGTGCGAACATGGTTGTGTGTATTGCTATGCACGTCCAACTCACGCGTTTTTGGGACTGTCCCCGGGGCTCGACTTTGAGACTCAGATTTTCTACAAGACGGAGCCCGCAGCGCGGCTAGTTGAAGCGCTCGAGCGGCGTGGATACAAAGTACGACCGATTGCCATGGGGACTAATACCGATCCCTATCAGCCTGGTGAGCGGCAGCTAGGTATTACCAGGGAGATATTGAAGACGCTGTTAAAGTACCGTCACCCGGTCACGCTCGTCACCAAAAGTACGCTGATATTGCGGGATCTCGATATTCTGTCGGAGCTTGCAACACTTGGACTTATTCAAGTATCTGTCAGCGTTACGACGCTCGATAACGCGCTGAAAACGGCTCTGGAGCCGCGCACCGCGGGCCCGCAGGCACGGCTTCGAGTCCTCAATTCCCTGTACGAAGCGGGTATACCAGTCGGCGCAATGATCGCCCCCGTCATTCCTTGCATTAACGACGACGAGCTTGAGGATATTGCTGCCGCTGTTTCCGACGCGGGGGCCTCAACGGTTGGCTATATTCTGCTAAGACTTCCGCACGAGGTGGAGGGCCTTTTCGTCGAGTGGCTTCGGCAGCATTATCCGATGCGTGCAGATCGCGTCATGAGTCACATCCGTGCTATGAGAGGCGGCCGCGCTTATCGCGCCGAGTGGGGTACGAGGATGCGGGGTCAAGGAACGTATGCAGATTTGTTAGCCAGGCGTTTTGCATTGGTGACGAAAAAAGCGGGTCTCGCGACCCAGGCGTTGCTGCCATTGCGCACCGATTTATTTCGGCCCGCGACCAACCAGCTCAGTTTGTTCGGGAAGCCTTGAAGAGCCAGCAAACGAGGCCCAACAGGGCCCAGCCAAGGGCGATTCCCCATTCATAGGGCCAGATGAGAGACGATGGGCTCCAGGGAAAGTAAAACGATAGCAATACCAATCCCAGTGTGATGGCAATGATCCCAACGAACGACGGATAGCGGACGCGAAAAGGACGATCAAGATCTGGTTGTTTACGCCGCAAGACAAGAAACGCGATGGGTACAAAAATGTAGGCGATCACTACGGAAAAACTGCCTGTATCCACGAGCCAAACGAGGATGGTGCGGCCAAAAAAAGGCGAGATCGACGCCATCAATCCCAAAACCCATATGCCTACGTAGGGCGTTTTGTATCTGGGATGAAGACGTGAGAAGGAAGCGGGCAGGAATCCAGATTCTGAGAGAGCAAACATCACGCGGCTACCACCGATTATAAAAGCATTCCAACTCGTCAAAATACCGCCCACGCCGCCCACAATGAGAACCGTACCCGCCCAACGTCCATTCCATAATGACGTTGCGGCGTCGGCCGTCGCCATGGATGTGGATTCCAGTGCGGTGGGATCAAGGGCCATGGAAACTGCGAACGAAACTGCGCCGTACCAAAGAACGGCCATTAAGAGCGATAACACGAGTAACCAACCGATTCGCCGCGACGGTAAGTTAATTTCCTCGGCCGATTGCGGAATCACGTCGAATCCCACCATCATCGCAGGGACCATGATGAGTACAGTGAGTATCCCCGTCGCGGGTGTGGCGATGGGCGGCTCGGCATTGGCGAGACTCCCGAAACTCACGGCACCAACGATCAGTAAGATGCCGGCAATAAGCACGGTGGCGGTGATCACGCTTTGGACCAGGGCGGCGGCTCGTATACCGATGACGTTTATCCAGGTCATCACGACGGCGGCTGTAATGCCGATGGCAACAAAACCAATGGATACGGGTGCGCCCAACACGGTCCAGAGGGTGCCGAGACGGATCGAGGGGAACAGATACTCGATAGCCGTGGGCAAAGCGACGGATTCGAACACGCACACGGTTGCGTACGCCATAAGCAAGGCCCAGGTACAGACAAACGACCAGACAGGGCCCAGCGCGGCAAGAGTATATACATGTTCGCCACCGGCCTTCGGCATCGCGGCTGCGAGTTCGGCATAAGTCAGTCCGATGAACGCGATGATTACGCCGCCTACGGCGAAAGCGAGTAGCGTGCCTACGGATCCTGCGTTAAGTACCCAGTGGCCGGTAAGAAGGACCCAGCTCCAGCCGATCATCGCACCGAAGGAGAGAGCGAGGACGTCGCGAGTTCGTAATACGCGTTTGAATCGGTCGGGAGGGATGTCAAAATCTGCCACTGTTCGTTACAAGCATTCTCGCGGATTGCCATGCCAGACGGTAGAGCATTTGAATTTCCTCTGGGCCACAAAAAATTCGAGGTGGTAATCGCGGACGACAATGGCTTAGAGCTCTGGTTGGATGGGTGTTTGCGAAAACGCCGCGAACCATCGTCGCGAGAACCGTTGTACGTATGGACGAACGTGGAGCTCTTGTGGGAGGAGCACCGTTACGTTGAAGCCCGATTCTTTCCTAGTAGCGGAAAGTTAGAAGTCACCGTGAATGGAGAGGTCGTGGACCAACGAGCCGTTTAGTGATTAGAGAAACGGGACGTTTTGACTAAGGTTGCTGCGCCACCGGCTGGTTCGTTGCGTCGGGAAGGGCCGCCGATGGAAGGGGCCGGTTGGACCAAAAAGCAATGAATTTTCCGAATGTTGTACCGCGTTCACCTAGGATGTTGAACAGGCAAGGCAAAAAGATCAGCGTGATGACGGTGGAGAAAATGATCCCGAACGAGAGCGACACCGCCATGGGGACCACCATTTGAGCTGCCATCGAAGTTTCTAATAACACCGGCGTCAGCCCAAAGAAGGTCGTCAGCGACGTCAGGAGAATCGGTCTAAATCGAACAGCGCCGGCTTCGACCGCTGCGTCAGGCGCGCTGTACCCGGCTTCGGTACGTTTGTTGACATGATCGACCATGAGAATCGCATCGTTGACGACCACGCCTGCAAGCGCGATAAGACCCAGCGATGATAAAGACGTGATTGGAATGCCAACGATCATGTGCCCGATCACAGCACCGATCATGCCAAAGGGGATGATGAACATAATAATTAGGGGTTGGACGTACGATTTGAGCGGAATCGCAATGAGCGCGTAAAGCAAAAGCACGGCCAAAAGCATTGAACGTAGAAACTGACCTTGCGATTCGTTTTGTCGTTCCGACGCACCCGTGACATCGTATTTGACGGTGGGATAACGGGCTAGCAATTCCGGCATAAATTGGGTTGCTGTTTTGCCGATGACTTCTCCGACTTGAACGATGTCAGGGTTCAAGTTGGCCGTCACTGAGACGGTCCGCCTGCCGTCCACGCGTTGCATGCTGCTATAACCTGTTGTGAGTTCGTAATCGGCCACGGCACTGAAGGGCACCTCACGACCGTCAGGCAGACGGATCCACATGTTCTCAAGATTGCCGATCGATTTTCGGTCGATTTCGGGGTAACGCACCATCACGCGCACTTCCGACTCCCCACGCTGGATACGTTGGGCCTCCGCACCGTAGAACGCCTGGCGTACTTGACTGGCGAGATCGACAAGCGTGATACCCAACGTTTCAGCTTCCGGACGAATCCTTAGTTTCAGTTCTTCTGGGCCGGCGTTATTGGAGCTCTCGACTTCGTAGACGCCATTAAAGGTCTGTAAATAAGACACTAACTCGTCGGCCGCTAGTTCAAGACTTCGGTAGTTGTACCCTTGGAGCTTCAACGCGATCGGTGGACCGCCGCCGCTGTGCTGCCCAGACGAAAACGACAGTTTCTTGGTTCCCGCGATATCGCCGAGCTTCTCGCGCCAGCGGTTCTCAAGTTCCTTCCCCGATACAGGTCGTTCGTCTTCGGGTTTGAGCTCCACATTAAATTGCGCGCTTTTGCCGCCCTGCACGAAAGCAAACGAGTGCTCGATAATTCGCCGTTGGATTCCATGCTCCGTTTGGATTTCACGTTCAAGCTCGATGAGTGAGCCTTCCATTTCCTCGACGATGCCCACGATCAGCTGTTCGGGAGCTCCGTCTTGCAACTCCACCTGCGCCATGACGTAGTCCATCTGCATGTCGGGAAACCAATTCATGCGGACGTAGCCGCCGCCCATTAGACCGAGCGTCAATATCACCAAGCTGACGAAGAACGCTAGAGTTGGCCACCGGTTCTTGATGGTAAAGGCGAGAAACGGTCGATAACGATGCTCAATGAAAGACTTCAATCGCACGTCGACCCACTCCGAAATACCTTTCTTGGACGAGCCGTGCGCAGACTTCATGGACGCGAGGTGCGAAGGCAAAATGAGTTTGCTTTCGATCAGGGAGAAGGTGAGCGCGAAGACCACTACCCATGCGATGTTCCTAGAAAACGCGGACGTGTGGCCGCTTTGGATCAACATCGCGCCGAACACCGCGATTGTCGTTAACACTCCGAAGGTGGCGGGTATGGCAACCCGTTGGGCTCCGGCGACGATGCTGTGTACCGAATATCCGTGACGCTCGGTTTCGGTGTACGCACTCTCGGCGATGATGATCGCGTCATCGACAACGATCCCGACCACCATGATGAAGGCGAACAAGCTCATGATGTTGATGGAAACGTCGACGGCTTCCAGCAACATAAAGCCACCAAGCACCGCAACGACGAGTCCGACAATCACCCAGATCGCTATTTTGAGGCGCAAAAAGATGCCTAGAAGAATGAAAACAAGGCAAGCGCCAATCAACATGTTGATCGCCATGGATTCCTGGCGATCCTTGAGCATTACTGACTGATCACCCCATACACTCAGTTGGATTCCATCGGGCAGCGTCTGGTTACGTTCATTGACGTAGGCGGTCACTGCTTCCGATATTTCAATAGGGTTCTCGTTCTCGCTCGCGGAAACCATCACGGCGACAGAACGTTCTCCGTCAAAAAATGCGTAACTCTCGGTTTCGGCAAAACCATCGCGTATGGTGGCGACGTCACCCAGGCGAACACGGGTCCCGTCCGGTTGGGTCAGCAACAAAATGTTCTCGAACTCCTGACCCGTATAGGCTTGTCCCTTGGCGCGCAAGCGAATATCGCCGGAATCGGACCGTATCGTGCCGCCGGGGATATCGACGGACCAGAGTCGGATCACTTGTGCGACTTGGTTCAGGGTCAGGCCGTACTGGCGCAGCGAATCCTCAGAAATTTCGATGGAGAGCTCGAACGGGCGAGTGCCGGCTACCGAGGCATAGGAGACGCCTTCTAACGCCGTAATCTCATCGCGAATGCGTTCGACAAAGTCCTTCATCGTCGCTTCGTTCTTGAGGCCCGTCAGCTGCACGTTCATCACGCCGCCCCATCGATTCCCGCTTCGCTTGGAGATGATGGGGCGCTCGCTTTCTCCGGGAAAGGTGGAAATCCCGTCGACAGCCAACTTGATTTCGTCGAGGATCGTTTCCAATTCGTAACCGTCTTCGATTTCTGCGACCACTTCGCCCATGCCTTCGAAGGCGCTGGAGGAGATCTGTGAAATGCCTTCGATACTTTTGATCGCTTCTTCGACCCGAATGACGACGCCTTCTTCAACTTCTAGTGGCGCTGCGCCAAGATACGGTACCCGCACGCTGACCTGGTCGATTTGAACTTCCGGAAACATTTCCCGTTTGGTCGTGAACAATCCCCAGCATCCTGCCCCAATGATAAAAACCATCAACAAATTAGCTGCAACGTGATTGGTTGCGAACCACCCGATCAGGCCGGAAACAGGAGGTGTAGTTTCACTCATCGCACGTTGCCAACCGTAGGCGAGGTATTCACGCGTACCGGCATGCCGGGAAGTGGCTGGTCGATGGGGGTGATGGTGTAGCGATCCCCGTTCATCAGTCCGCCATCGACGTAGGCGTATTCCTCGTCTGTGCTGACGATTTGTACGTCGGTAGGATAGATTTTCTGGTGCTCGTCAATGATCCACAGCCTTTCGCCACGCTGCAGCGCGTGACGCGGAATGGTAAAGAGCGGGCCGCCGAATCGACCCTGAATGTTTGCCGTCACGAACGTCCCAATACGGAGGGGTTCGCCGATCCGGCCATTCTGGTTGTACGGGTCCTCGACCTGGGCCACCACGTATAACACGCGACTGGCGCTATCGAAAACGCCCTCCGAGCGCACGATCTGGCCTTCCCAGGTGTATTGAGCCGTTCCGGCCTGTGAGGTCAACGTCACCGGGAGGGGCGAACTCGAACCGTCTGCCGTCGGAAGATCCACTAGAGCAAGTTCGCGCTGCGTAATAGGTAAACGAATCTCGGCATAGTCGGTGGCGAATATTCGAGCGAGCTGGCTGCCCGTGTTGACGTATTGGCCAACATCCGCGAGTTTTTCTTTGACCATGCCGTCGTAGGGTGCTCGAATGTTGGTTCGGTTGAGGTCTTCTTGAGCCTTCTCTAGCGCTGCTTCGGCCGACGTCAATTCGGCAATGGCTTCGGCTAATTGCGGTTTACGCAAAGCCAGATCGGAGGCGGGGCCCGACGCTGCATTCAAGTCACGGAGTTTTTTCCAATCATCCAATGCGTAGTCCGCCAGCGCGTTTTCTTTGGCCACCTGTGTCTGAACCCGCGCCACGTTGGCTTGTGCGCTTTTGAGTGCGGATTGGTAATTTCTCGGATCAATTTTTACTAGCAGTTCGCCTTTACGAAAAAAACCGCCCGCTACGTGGTTCGACGCGACCTCGATAATTTGACCCGAGACTTCTGAAACGAGAATCGATTCGGTGCGCGGAGTCACGGCGCCTTGCGAGTTGACGCGAAAGAAAACGGGTTCGCGACGCGCCTCGATGGCGTCGACTAGTAGTACTGGGATCTCTCGCTCCATTTGTGTAGGAGCGGCACGCGTTTGAACCATAACGAATGCCCCGCCAACGGCAGACACCAGGATGGCGACGGATATCAACCATGTTTTCATGAGCGACTTTGTATCCGATTGATTGAACAACGATTGATCGAGTCGCCGATACGGCGCGTACACGACACGTGAATTGCTCCCTAACAAGAAAAATAATGTAACGTATACGTTACATATACTAAACTCATAAGGTAACGTCAAGGTTACATCGTTGTGAATATCCATCGCGGTATCGATGCGTGAGTACTAGATCTAGAATCCGCTACCATGGCGAAGACAACGATAAGTGAAGCCGACGATTTCGATGAAAGAGACCGAGGATTCAGTATTCCAGAAAGCAATGAGTGGTGTGGCTCCCCTAAAAGAGGGCAGTCGTAAGGCCATCCCCAAGGCTCTTCCACAATCGACGTCAGGGCAGCAGCAACGTCGTCGAGACGCGGTGGCCGAACGCGGCGAGGAGGGCGATCACAACCCACTAACTTTAGGCGAAATCGAGCGAGTGAATCCTTTCGACGTCCTTGCTTGGAAAAAAGACGGTGTTCAACCACGTGTTTTTCGGCACCTAGCTCAAGGAAAATATCCGATTGAAGCGACACTCGATTTGCACCAACGGACGCTTAAGCAAGCCCGCGCCGACGTATTTCGTTTTATAAGGTCAAGTAGCGCCCACGGTTTTCGTTCCGTCGTTATTGCCCATGGCCGCGGTGATCGGAGTGACGACCCGGCGAAGCTAAAAGGTTACGTAGCGCACTGGCTGGTCGAATTACAGGACGTGATTGGGTTCCATAGTGCTCCTCGTCGACACGGGGGCACCGGTGCCACGATTGTTTTAATACGAAAGTCTCCGTCGCAGAAAGAAGAGAATCGAGAACGGCACGGGCTGAAATCAGATCTGACCCAACGGATCGATTAGCGACGGTTTTGTCGTAAACACTTTTCGACCTTGGCAGGCGCTGATCCTAGGAAGCTGGCACGCGTTCGACGACGAACGGTAGGGGTTCGATGCGACGTTCGGAAATTGAATTGAGATACGAGCCCCTAAACTAGTTACAGCCGACCTTTGTCGAGTTCAAAGCGCCCTCGGGCGAGGTTGAGACGTAGCACGTCGCTTGCGCCTTCGGCGAGCCTCAGCGCGCGCACGCGTCGATAGAGCGCCTCAAGTGGATGCCCAGATCGCAGCGCAATTCCACCCACCAGTTGGATACCCCAATCGACAATGTCGCCAATCGCTTCGGTCGCAAAAACTTTACATGCGATACCCTCGTTGACGATGTTTTCGCCCGCATCGCCGAGTCTGGCGGTCCGATACACCATGCTCCGAGCGGCAAATGCTTTGATTCGCATGTCTGCGTAACGCATTCGAACGCCCTCCCGCGTACTCAGAGGCTCGCCGCTTCGGTGGGGCGCTGCAAGATGCTTTTCCACAAAATCAATGACCCAACGAGCGAGGCCGACGCTGTCAGCGGCAAAGGCAAGCCGGGTGTTACCGATTTGACCGAGTGCACGCGGCATACCCTCGCCGGGTTTACCGATGATGTGAGTTTCTGGGACAACGACGTTGTGAAATTCGATGTAGGCGTGGTGTGTTCCGTCGACGGACCCAAAGGTGTTCTTGATCAGGACGCCGTCAAATGATGTGTCGATCAAGACCATGGCCGGACCGTGGCCTTCGATTTCTACCAGTGTATTGACGAAATCGGCGTCCGCGCCTCCCGTTACATACGATTTCTGACCATTGACGGTCAGCTCGCCACTGCCAAGGGTTGCCCATGTGGCGCGTTCAGCGGAGTCCGGTTCCGTAAATCCGAATGCGCCACGTTTTTCTCCCGCAAGGACGGGGGCAAGGTAATGACTCTTAAGCGGTTCTTCGACACCGGCAAGAACGCCGGGTCCAGGACCGAAGATTCCTGGCAAATGTGAAAGATTCAATGAGCCAAGTGTGTCACGCACCATGGTGAGTTCGAGAAGGGAGGCCGAGCTTCCACCGAATTCTTTCGGTTGTGTCATCCCAAATAGCCCCAGGTTCTTGGATGACTCGACAATCGCACGGTGGCGCTCAGAAGAACTTAAGGAGCTGTCAGACAGCATCGGTAAAAGAACGTTGTTCCCAAGATCGACGACATCGTCACGCAAACGGACGAGTTCGCTCGAGAGTAGTTCAGGCATAGTGAGCTCCTAGATCGCCGGTGCGATCGCCATCACAGCGACTAAAAAGACAAGAAAGATCATCGCGATGAATGCATAGTAAAGCCACGATTCTCTGCGCACTTGCTGTTCGATTAACTGCTCGATTTCGGTAACTGCGCGCGCCGTCGCTGTGGTTGTGAGTCGATACCGCGTTAGACCGTCGCGTCGTCCCGGTAGCTTAACGAATAGCTCCGGCGTCTTGTCCATTCTCGCAACAACGTCGAGCATGGGAATCCCGGTCATACGTGAAAGTGCTTTTGGATGTAACCCTTGGCCGGGATGATCCAAAAAGTTCTGATACAACGCCAGGATCTGTTGGCTCTTACCCCGGAAACGAAACGAAAAGATCACGCCAATAGGCCAGTCGAGTCGCGCGGTTCTCGATCGATATATGTGTTGAAAGATCCATTCATGGGCAATGTGGCCGTCTCGACAATTGGCGTGTTCGATGTCTTAGTTTGGATAACGGATTTGAATAGTCAACCGAGTGTAGGACCCTGTTAAATCCGAGCGGCGATTATCGTTGCCCGAACCGGACCTCGATACCCCTCGACGGTCTCGAGCGCATTTTGATCGGACAGTGCGTCGGCTAGCGATTCAAAAGGCATGTTATCCGTGCTCCGTTGCTCGAGTGTTCTCGTCAGCGAGACGTTCTTTACATCGATGTCGGCGAACCCTATTGCCTTCAGGTCATGGCAGAGATCGGTGATGGAAGGGATTTGAACGTGCTTCATGCGTGCATAACGTTCGTTGGGAACGAGGGTTGTTGGGTAGACGAGAGTTTCTAAGACGAGGGTCCCGTTGGGCGATAGTAGTTTGCAGACAGCATCAAGGTGGGCTTCAGGATTCTTTTGGTGATAGAGGACGCCCATCGAGAAAACAACGTCGTAGCGCCTTTGCGCCCTGAACTCGTTCAGCCGAAGAGGCAGGATCGCTTGTTGCTCGTCTATGTATTGAGCAAAAAGTGCGTGTTGAAGAACGAAAAGAAGGGTCGAGTCGATACCGGTAAACGACGAGGCCCCCGCTTCGAGCATACGCCAGCCGTAATAGCCGTTACCGCAGCCGACGTCGAGAACTGAACAACCGCGGAGATCGATGTGCGGTCGGACGCGGTCCCATTTGAGATCGGACCGCCATTCACTGTTGATCGCGCGGCCGAACAGCCGAAAGGGGCCCTTACGCCAAGGTACAAGGGTTTGAATGCAACGATCGAAAACGTCGTGGTCGTCGATTTCCTGGCCGTCTCCGATGGTCACCGTGTTTCCAAAGGATACGTAGGTTGGTGCGGTGTCGGGAAGTGAATCCATGGCCTCGAGCCAACGTGGCAGGTCGCCGTGATTGAGTTCCTCGATTGACATATCGAGACCTTGGCGTCGCCATGAGAGCTCGAGATATTGTGCGATGCGCATGAACTAAGAAGTAGCGAGGATCGAGATCCAGTTGAGGCATCGAAACCAGATTCGGCAATGAGTAAACCCAGCATCGTTGAGTCGCGCCAAGATCACGTCTTGCGAATCGATCTTCATGACGTTTTCGAGCGACGTGCGTTTTTGGCTTATCTCAAGTTCGCTGTAACCATTGTCGCGTTTAAACTCGACGTGCAATTCAGCGAATTCTTCGCCGTCATCGATTTTTTCGGAGACTAAGAAAACGCCATCGCGCGTAAGCCCGTCATGGATGTTCCTTAAAAAAGGGAAGCGATCTTCGGGGGGTAGGAACTGGAGGGTGAAATTCGCCACGACGAAGGACGCGTCGGCGTATTTGACGTCTCTGATATCGGCATGCTCAAACGACACCCTAGGATCGACTACATTGGCACTCGCCGTCGTAATCATGGGTGCGGAGCTGTCGATCGCCACGATCTTGCACTCGCGATCACCGATAGCGTTCACAATCGAAGTGGTGGTAGCGCCGAGCGAACAGCCGAGGTCGTAACAGGTGGTGCTCGGTTGCAAACGTTTTGCAGCGATAAGCCCGGTAATGTCGATGATACTTTGATATCCGGGAATTGAGCGACGGATCATGTCCGGGAACACTTCGGTAACCGCTTCGTCGAACGCGAACGGATCGATCTGCCCTCTCTCACTCTGATACAGGCCGTCCGTCGTATTGCTGTCTTTCATGATCGTCATGGTAGGATCGCCCGTTACCCAAGCCTACCTATTGTATATGGACGCTCTGGACCGAAGCAGTCCCGACGTGTATATCGGCCTCAATGTCGACAGAAGAGAGCTGGCCCATGGATAGTCAGAAATTCCGCGAAGGGATGAGCCAGTTTGCGACTGGGGTTGTGGTGGTGACGGGGATCGAGTCGGGCTCCCTCGTTGGTTTTGCGGCGCAGTCCTTTGTGTCGTTATCACTGGAGCCGCCGTTAGTATCGATATCTCCACAGATCGCAAGTACGAGTTGGCCGCGTATTCGAGAAGGGCGTGATTTTTGCATCAATATTCTGGGCGAGGGTCAAGACAATGTGAGTGAGGCGTTTGCGGTCGTTGGTGAAGTTGCGGCGATCGGCTGGCAGCCGTCAGGGGCGAGTGGCATGCCCGTCCTCGAGGGGTCGATTGCGCACATCGATTGCCGGTTACGTACTGAACATGAAGCTGGCGATCACACCATTGTGATCGCAGACGTTGTCGACCTGGAAGTACACGATCAGACAAGTCGCCCTTTGGTGTATTTTCGCGGAAGTTACGGTGGGTTTTCGTCAGACTGAACGACACTCCAGTTTCACGATTGCAATCGTTCTCATTGATTTCACGAAAGTCCTTCGACCGGAATAGCGGCGCCGTGGATTGGGTCGGCCGCTTCCGAGGCAAGGAAATGAACGACCTTTGCGAGCGCTTTAGGGGCCACCCATTGACTAAAGTTCGCGTTTGGCATGTCGGCTCGATTACGTTCGGTGTCGATAATGCTCGGAAGTATGCAGTTTACGTTAACGCCTGTTGCCTTAAGTTCGTCTGCGAGACTTTCGGTCAAGCGAATCACGACACTCTTAGATGCAGCATAGGCGGCCATTGATGCGCTTCCACGGAGTCCGGCCCGGGCGCCGATATTGATGATCTTGCCCGATTTTCTTTCGACCATATGAGGGACTACGGCTCGCGCCATGTTTAGCACGGTACGTGCATTAAGGTTGAACATGAAATCCCAGGTATCGTCGCTAGTGTCCGCAACCGAGTCTCCCATGGTGAAACCGCCGGCAACGTTCGCGAGGATGTCGATGGCACCAACAGATTTGACCACCTGTTTCGCGCCTTCAGGATCAATTAAATCGGCTTGGTGTATCTCATAAGCGGCTTCGAAGGGAACCACGTCAACACCGATGACGCGGGCACCGCTCTCATGGAAAATATCTGCAACCGCCCGCCCGAGTGCGCCAGCGGCACCGGTTACCACTGCAGTTTTGTTGTCGAATTCACTCATTGATTTTCCCGTCGAGCGTCACGCTAGCGCCTCGAGCACGCGCCAATCGATCTCTCCCATTTTCCCTTCAGGATGGACCGGCTGAACGCACACGTGTGACGCTCCCGCGTCATAGTGTTCTTGTACGCGGGTCTTTATTGCGTCGATATCCCCCCAGGCAAAGGTGGAATCGATAAAGGCATCCGATCCGTTGCCATCGATATCTGCTTGATCGAAGCCCATCCGGAGCCAATTGTTTCGATAATTAGGAAGTCCTTGATAGGTTCGCGCGGCTTTCCGCGAGATTTCCCTAGCTTTGGTTGGGTCTGTTTCGAAAACAACTTTCTGCTCGACACAGAGAAGGCTGTCCGGACCCATCACCTCTCGTGCCATTTTGGTATGTGCTGGCGATGTGAAATAGGGGTGAGCCCCGTCACACTTTCTCGAAGCAAGCTCTAACATCTTCGGTCCAAGGGCAGCGATGACCGTCGGCGGTTTGTCCTTGGGCGGCGGACCGCCGTACGGAGACGCGGCCATCTTGTCTAGGTAATCGCGCATGGTTGCGACGGGCGGGCCGTAATTCAGTCCACGCAATCCTTCCACGAGCGGTTTATGAGAGACGCCTAAACCGAGAAGGAACCGATTGTCGGATTGCTCGGCCAGGGTGTTTTGTGCTGCCAGAGTAACGCCGGGTTCTCGGTGGTAGATATTGGCGATACCTGTCGCGATGACGAGGGAGGAGGTATTTGCGAGCAGCCACGCTGCATGAGCGAATGGATTGCGGCCGACTGTCTCAGGAAGCCATAACGCGGAAAATCCTAAATCTTCGATGCGTTTTGCCGTCTCGGCAGCGAAGGGTGCAGACATGCCGTCAGTAAAGAACCACACGCCGAGCTTTGAAAGATCCATGAAACGATTCCTATGTCCCGGTGAACTGACCGACGCGGCGTTCGGAAACCGCCTTGATGCCTTCTTCGGCGTCTTTCGTCGCTCGCAACCATTGTTGCTCGGAGAGTTCGTGATCCGTCGCTTTGTCGATTCTCTCGGCGAGTCCTTGGCGCGCTGTTGCACGTACAGATACGATTGCTAGTGGTGCGTTCTCGGCGATTTCACTCGCAAACTCAACCGCTCGTTCCCTCAGCTTGTCGTGTTCAACAAGTTCGTCAACCAGCCCCAATGTCAGCGCCTCGTCCCCCTTGAGCCGACGACCCGTTAGGAACATTAAATTAGCCGTCTGCTGACCCACGATGGCGGGCAGTGTGACGGTGAGACCAAATCCCGGATGAATTCCGAGTTTGACGAAATTTGCCGCAAATCTAGCTTCCGGAGAAGCTATTCTGAAATCGGCAACGAGCGAAAGTCCGAGACCGCCACCGATGGCCGCACCCTGGACAGCTGCCACGATGGGTTTCCGCGCCGAGAATAAACGGACACCTTCTCGATAGAGCGTACCGGTGGTACTCATGAAGCCTTCCTCGGTAAATTCAGCGCTCGCTGATGTATCGTTGCCACCGCTTCCAAAATTGGCTCCAGCACAGAACGACTTACCATCGGATGCAAGGACGATGGCTCTGCAGGAAGGGTCGTCGTCTAGGGTGTCGAAGGCATTCGCGATTTGTCGAATAAGGCTTACATCGAAGAAATTGTGTGGTGGTCGTTGGATTTCGACGACCGCGACGTGGTCGTGTAGGGCCACCGAGATATCATCGTACTGATGGGTCATGTAAGCGTTTCCCCGCGTTCGAACCGAGCATGGTAGCAGTAGAAAATGGGGAACAGAAATGGTCGGCGATGCGACGTGAAGCTGTTCGTTGTTTACGCCGAGACTGAGGCGTTGTCGCGCATTTCAGATGAAGAGACATCAACTCGAAAATCTTGCTCAGACACACCCTGAGAGATTCGATTGAGCGCGTCCGGAAGCGATAAGTCGTTCAGTGTTTCGAACCCATGGTCGCCCAAACGACCGTAGACAAGAAATTCAGTGCCCAAATTTTCGAGTTCATTGAGGGCGGCATCTCGAGCCTCGTCATCGAGGTAATAGCGCGACTCTCCAATCCGTTTGATGGTATCGGTGCCAACTACAAAAGTTATGCCGTTCCCCTGACTCAATAATTTCGCCTTTTCAACGAAGGTGGGCGTGTTGGTTAGAACAATTTCGGCGTCGGCGAATTGTTTGCGACGGCATGCTACCTCGATGAAATCGAGAGGTGGTTTGTCAACGTTGCGTACGCATAGTTCGAATTGAACCGGCCGCCCAATGCGGCGACTCGCGTCAGCTTGCATTTGCGAGTGTCCGTCATGCAGTGGATCAAAAGACCCAGGCAGAAACGCGGTTCCTGGCGTACCACAAACGTCAGCTGGCCCTGCGAACAATGCAACGATGTTTTCCGATGCCGTTTCCACAGCGTCGCGCGTTGCTATTTCGCGAGGGCCACCCCGGACCCCGAGGGATTGGGCCAGTACGTTAACCGCAGTGTCCGCGATGACACGTTCTTCTGAGCCCCTCGTTCGAGCTCCTTTGCGTAGTTCCACGAACCATGTATGTGTCGTTGTTCGCGTTTGCATTGCGATATGAGCCCGATGCGTGCCGCGCTTGTTCGTTAGGCTGGCCAAACTTGCGGTAATCGCGAAACCGAAAGCTTCGATATCATCGCGGCCGGAGCCGGCTAATAACGTTGATGCGCGCAGATACGCTGTCACCGCCATCCTTCGGGCAGTTCCGTCGCTGCATGCACCGATATCGTCAGGTCCCACCATGTCAGCGAGAGCTTCGGACGCGTAGGGTACTTGCGCCTCGAGTACCGTGTTTGACGCGCCCGGGACGGTTAATAAGTCCGAAACGAGAAGCGAGCCACCACCGGTGACGTAGAAAACACCTTGCTGCGGGGCACGGTGAATCTCGCTAACGGCGATGTTGCGTTGGTCGCGTTTCACGATTCGAGAAACTCCCGTGCTACGTGTAGAAATTGCTCGAGCTGATCATGGTGAACCCAGTGGCCTGCACCCTCGATGCCGGCGACCAACGAATTGTTGAACGCCTTGGCACGACCATCGTCTTGTGGGTTCGATGCCCAAGATTCGGCCCCGTGTATCAACAGCGTTGGACAATCGATGCGAGCATAAATTTTCCACGTTTCTTCCGGAGATAAACCGATAGGAGCAAAGGCTCGGACATAGTTATCGAACTTCCAGCTGTAACTCCCGTCTTCATTCTGGTTGCTACCATGAATGGTAAGGTGTTTCGCTTGGCTCTCGCTCAAATGAGGGTTTTCGGTTTGCATCCGTTGGAAGGCATCTTCCATCGAGGGGTACCGTTTTGGCATACGTCCTGAAAGCTGGCGTAGGTTTCCTACCCATGCTTCTAAACGGGCGTGAGGGTCTGTTTTTCCGTATCTATCGAACATCCCCGGTGGTGGACCCATTCCCTCAATGGAAATCAATTTCGTGACGTTTTCTGGATAGATGCCTGAATACAGGAGCGAGATTGAACCGCCTAACGAGTGGCCCATGATCGTGGTTGGGGTTGCTCGGGTCTGATGAAGTAGCTGTGCGATGTCATAGACATAATCAATAATCGTATAGCTGCCACCAAGCAGCCATTGGGAATCCCCATGTCCCCTCAGATCTGGCGCGATGATGTGGTAATCGCGTCGTAACTCGTCAGCAACCCAATCCCAGTTTCGGCAGTGATCGCGTCCTCCGTGGACCATCAATAGGGTCGGCGCATCTTCATTGCCCCAGTCCACATAGTGAAGGCGTAGTCGCTGAGAAAAATAGATGTGCGAAGTAGGACCACCTTTTGGCATGCGACCATTCTATCAGTCCTCTCCGTTGACTCGGATCGCATACCTGATCCGATTGAGGTGGCGCCGAGATGATTCTCGTTTTGTCTAGGAGGCTCCGTCTCGTCTACGAACGGCGAGCAGCATCTGCGCGCGAAGAGCACGATAGGCATCACCGCCAAAGAGTTCTTCTAAACGGGTTGCATAACCCAGCGCCTGATCGAACGATTCTTCATCACGATACATCGTTGCGAGTAGCTCCAGTAAGATCCGGTGGTCACCGAAGCGATCGACTGCCAATTCGGTGACCCCGATCGCCTCTTCTCGCCGATTGTTAGCGTTTAAAGCAAGGGCGTAGAGATAACCGTTCCGGAGACTTTCGGGTTCAAGCTCGTAGCTACGTTGAAACTGATTTAACGCGTGGCCGGGCCTATCGTTGCGAATTAGCCACAGTCCGTATGCGATCAGAGCTTCTGCTATCGGAGGCTCTATCGCGATTGCTTTTTTCAGAAGATCGCCGGCCTCGGAATTCCGATCAAGGCGTCGATAAAGATCTGCTAGGTTCACCAGGCCAGGAATCCACTCCGGCTCGATCGCGAGGGCCGTTTTTAGCTGTGTTTCGGCGGTGTCAAATTGACCCAGCGCAATAGAAATGGAGGCTAAATTGGTATGGGCCTCGGGCAGGTCGCTTTGTAGTGTCTGAATGGTCTTGTATTCGTCTAGAACGGACAAAAGCATTGTCCTTTCAGACGGCTCGATGAAGTCGGAGAGATGTTCAACGGCAATTCGAGAGGCATCCGTTCGAATCGCCTTGATGGGATCGTCGAGAAGACGTTTGAGAACGCCATGGCGTTTCTTCTGATCCAAGCGTTCGATGCTTTGCAACGCGTGTAACCGGACCAGAGGTTCGGGATCTTGTAGACCGTTTGCGACCGCCTCTGCGGAGTAGGCTAATTCATAGCCATTAAGTAGCAATAAGGCAGTGCCTCTTGCAACGGGTGGCTGTTCTGGATCCTGGGCTAGTTCGGCTAGATCGCGCTCAGCATCGAAATGTCGTCGACTTCCCGACAGTAGTGTTTCAGAAAAATGTGAGCGTCGACGACCGCCGTGATACCTAATGATCTGTTGGGTCGCCCATTCGTCACCCTCGGTGTGGCAGTTGGAACAAGCGTTTGGAGTTCCGTATTTGCTACTAAGGTCGGGCCTCGGCACGCGCAAACTATGGTCGTGTCGATTATCGATTTGCATGTATGTGCGAGTTGGCATGTGACAGTCAATACACTCAATTGGCGTCACCGGATGCATATGGTGATCGGGGGTATCGAAAGTCCCTAACGCGTCGAGGAAATTATTGGGCGGACTCTGATTGTGGCAGCGAACGCATAAGGCGTTACCGCTTGACTGTAACTCCGCCGAGTGCGGCTCGTGGCAATCCGAACACGTGACGCCGGCCATATGCATCCGACTTTGGAGGAATGAGCCATAAACGTACACTTCATCTCGGATTTGTCCGTCATCGAAATACAAAGGCGGTACCGTTGACGCCGGGACGTAATAATCAAGCAATTGTTCGGACGGTTGAAAACCTTCCGCGATCTGACTTCGCCGACTATGACAAGGTGTACAGGCTACGTCGCGATACGGCCTCGAGGTATCGTTCCTGTGCTTTAGCCCGGCACCATGACAAGCCTCGCAGGCTACATTATGCGCATCGAATTGTGTTTCGTAGCCAGCGTCGGTTAACCCGACCCGAACGTTGGTGGAATGACAATCTGCGCACTGCCGATTCCAATTGAAACCGCGGCCGGCCCAATGCACGCCTTCAGATATCGTTTCAACTCCTGAAGTCGCGCTCTGATCTCCAGAAATCGGGGACAGATGGAACCAACGCTGCCGCATGACATCCCAGGCAACATCGAACGCCTGATATCGACCGTCGTTAAGTTCGATGAGGTACTGCTGCAGGGGATCCACGCCGAATGTGTAGGCGATCGCGAATTCGGCGTCTGCGCCTTCTTCCGCTTTCGTTCGGACGATGTAGCGGCCATCAATCGTTCTAAATAGGGTTTCAATGCCGTTATACGAAAAAACGGCATCGGCGAAATTACCTAAAACGCTTTTGGATGTAGCCGGTTGCATGGACATCGCGTGGTGGGACGTTAGCCATGATCGGTATTCCGTTGAGTGACATTCCCCGCAAGATTCAGAGCCTACATACCGAGTTAGCGCCGATGACGTCGTCAGATGATCGTCCGGCAGTTCGCAGCCTCCAAGCAAAAGGGCCGACGACGCCAGAAGTGCTAACGAGGGTTTAAGGTTCTTTACCCTCTGGGTCCTCAAGCGCCTCAGGTTCTTCTTCGTCAGTGGTATCAGCATTAGCGACATCGTCCGATGAATTGGATGCAGTGGATGTCTCAGGATCTTCCTCGTCACTATCGTTAATGGTTTCTTCGGGCACAGAGTCGTCGACCTCGGTTGCACTAGACGATTCCTCTTTCGGGTCCGCGGGTTCGTCTAAGACTGGCTCTTCCGTTTCTGAATCGCTGGAATCTGAGGCGTGATCCGTGGAGAGATCTTCTTCAGCGGCCGCGATGTCATTGTCAGTGGACCCCCCCGCGTCGTCGACCACCTCGTCGGCGTCAGCTTCTGGTTCGGGCGGCAGCGTGGTTTCGACGAGGCCTTCGGCTAAGAGAATCCGAATTTTGGAGACTCCATTGATCCATTCGCGATCGGTGTTTTTTACGCCGTAACGACCGGATCGTTTCAGGTAAACAATATATTCGTCCGTCTGTTTAACGAGCTTCATGAACGATCCTGAAATAAAACCGCCAGAGTTTACGTGTGTGCGTCGCTGCTGGCCAACGTTGCGCGACGCTAGGGGTACCCGGCTCCGGTTGCTGACACTGGTATTGTTTCAGCGCGTGCACCACGGAGTGTGCGGCACTCCTGGGGTGACGATGAAGGTGACGTCAGAATGAAGAGCACCGGTGCATCCACGCCGCCGATCATGCACGCGTATGCGCCTTGATCGACCTGAACGCGTTCAAGAACCTCGCCACCTTCGGCGAGCCGAAGGCACTCATTTGTAGGGGGCGATGCAACCCAGATTGCGCCTTCGGCATCCAGACATATGCCGTCTGGAGCGGTTCCGTCTGGTAGCTTCGCCCATAGCCGACGATTCTCGAGTTCTCCTTGGGCGACGATGTCAAATGCAGTGAGGCGGCCCGCGAACGTTTCGGCAACCACGAGGGTTCCGCCATCGGGTGTGATGACGCTTCCATTCGGAAAGGACAAGTGGTCCGCAACAATACGGGATGTTCCGTTGGTCTCGACAGCGATAAGGGATGCGTGATTAAAACTTGCGCCACCGTTTAGATCGAACCCAAAGTGTCCTACAAAGGCCCGCCCGCTGGCATCAACGACCATGTCGTTACACTCGAACGGTGCGTATTTAGATAAATCCGCATGTTCAGATAAGACAGAGCCGTCGAATCGGAGGATTCGACGGTCCAACATCGAAACGATCAGTAAATCGCCATTGGGTAACCAGCCAAGCCCGGAAGGCCGGTTCTCGACTTCGACAACGCTGCTAACCTCTCCGGTCTCCGTGACAGTTTTTACCTTATGGTCGTGCATGTCGGAAAAATAGAAGCGGTCGTCGTGCCATCGTGGCCCTTCTCCGAAACAAATGTCGTCAGCAAGAACCTGGGTTGCCATGTGTTGCTCTGAACGGTTTAGGGAGAATCATAGCTCGGAAATAGGCCAAGGTTCCACCTCAGGATTGGCTATAACCCTTGTATTTAAAGGGCTATAAGCTTTTCTCAGGGGCAGAGCGCGAAGGCTCTAACAGCGTGCTACACTCAATCGGTTTTCGGTTTGAATAATTCAAACTGACGTAAATTGGACCTATGGGGGAAATGTAAAAATGACTGACGTCGTAGTGGTAGACAGTGTCCGCACCGGACTTGCCAAGTCCTTTCGCGGCAGCTTCAACCTAACGCGCTCCGATGACATGCTCGCGCACTGCATCGATTCGCTTCTTGAAAGAAACCCGAGTGTTTCGGCTGACGAAGTCGAAGACGTGGTTGTTGGCGCAGCGAGTCATGCTGGCGAACAAGACGGCAATTTGGCGAGGCTTGCTGTAGTGCTTTCAAAGTTACCGATCACAACCGCAGGTATGACAATCAACCGTTTCTGTTCGTCAGGGCTCCAATCCATCGCCATCGCTGCGAATCAAATTGCGTCCGGACAAACGCAGGTCGCGATTGCAGGGGGTGTGGATTCAATCTCGATGAGAAATCGTCAGACCACCGGTAAAGCAGAACAGAATAAGCGCTTAATCGAAGAGAAGCCTGAAGTCTTTATGGCAATGGGTAACACCGCTGAAGTAGTGGCTCGTCGATATCAGGTTACGCGAGAAATGCAGGACGTTTATGCGCTGCAAAGCCAGCAACGATATGCCAATGCCGTTGAACAAGGCTGGATCGGCGAAGAAATCGTTCCGATGAATGCGACGATGCTGAAGGTTGACAAGGAAACAGGCGACGAGAGCCGTGTTGAAGTATCTGTTGATAAAGATGAGTGTAATCGTCCACAAACCACACTCGATGGTTTGAGTGGTTTAGCACCAGCTTTCGAAGAAGATGGGACGGTCACTGCAGGTAATGCCTCTCAACTTTCCGACGGAGCTTCCATGACCATGCTCATGAGCTCGGATCGAGCGGCCCAATTAGGAATTGAGCCGATTGGTATTTATCGCGGCTTTACTGTTGCAGCATGCGAACCAGATGAAATGGGCATTGGTCCAGTATTTGCGATTCCGCGACTGCTACAGAATGCTGGTCTCAAGCAAGACGATATCGATGTATGGGAGCTCAATGAAGCGTTTGCTTCGCAGTGTGTTTATTGCCGCGATCAACTCGATATTGATAATGAGAAGTACAACGTTAATGGCGGCAGCATTAGCATCGGACATCCGTTTGGAATGACCGGATCACGTTGTACGGGTGCGGTGCTTCGCGAATTGCAACGACGGGAACAGCGCTACGGCGTTGTAACTATGTGCATTGGCGGTGGTCAGGGAGCTGCGGGCCTGTTTGAGCGCGCTTAACGAGTGAGACGTACGGTGGCGAAGGTCTGCCGCCGTACGTTTACTTCGCGATGACAACCTTGGAGATCGCGTCCTAATACGCGAGGGGCATGGGAGAGGTCGGGGACCTTAGTTTGGATGGCTAAATCGACTTTTGTACGACGGTCGGTGGGCGTCGCGGTTATTTTGGTAATCGTTGGTTGGGCTGATGCCGACACCCTACCGCCTATAGTGCCAACGAGCGACTCGGATAGAACAGCCGCTAATGAGATAAAGTCCTTTAAGGACTACACCGACGCTGAATTAACTGAAATTGCGGGCCGGATTAGAACGTTAAATGCCGTCGAGCGTCGTTCTCTGATTATAGAGATGCGAAAACGCATGGCGACCAGCGGGCTGAAACCTAAGATCGAAGCCCACTTCGGACGAATCATTCAAAGTGTTGATGGGACCGTGACGCGGGTGGAATCTATTCGAGTTATCCGGCAGGGAGAATACGGAAGGCGTCGCGGGGACGAAGCCGCACCGGAAGCTAATCCGGAAATGAAGAATCCCACAAAAACTGTCGCGATCGAACGTAAAACGCCATAGATGTCCTGATGCGGAAGCGATCTATATCGACGATCAATACCGAACGCCGACACCGGCAATCTCTAGTGGGTGGCGGCGGCCAAGTGTTTAATGGTCATACCACTGAGGTGTCGCTACATGGCTGAAGCGACGAAACTATTGCTTGTGGATGACGACCCCGAATTACGAGAGCTCATTGGGGAGTACCTGACCAAGCAGGGGTTTGACGTCAAGACCGCAGAAAATGGCCGGGAAATGGATGGCGTGCTGCAACGCCATCGAATCGATCTCGTACTCCTTGATCTGATGCTTCCAGGTGAAGATGGGCTTTCGATTGCGAAGAGACTCAAGAAGACAGAGGGCTTGCCTATAATCATGATTTCTGCCCAGGGACAAGACGTTGACCGGATCGTCGGCTTGGAGATCGGTGCGGATGATTACCTCGGGAAACCCTTCAATCCGCGTGAACTTCTAGCTCGAATTCGCGCGGTGATGCGACGCAGCCAAGGGCCAACTACAGCATCTGAAACGGTGGAATTCGGAGAGTTTGTACTCGATCGCAAAGCCCGCCGTCTAACTTGCGCGGGTCAGTATGTTCAACTCACATCTGGTGAGTTTGACCTTCTCGGAATTTTGGTGGATTACCCAGATACCGTTATGGATCGAGATAAAATTCTCGATCTCTTGACGGGAGCTGAACGCTCTCCCTTCGATCGAAGTATCGATGTGCGTATCACGCGACTTAGAAGCAAGATTGAAGCTGACCCATCTACACCGGCATACATAAGGACTATCTGGGGCAGGGGCTATATGTTCTGCCCGGACGCAACCTAATGGCCCGCGCAGGCTCCCTCCGCGCTAGAACTAACAGCGTTCTCGGACTTTCGGCAATTGCAATTGCGATTATCGCGGTGGTTGCTCTAGATACGTTTGTGACAAGGCCAATTACCGAAAGTGCGGCTAATGATGAAGCTGGACTTCTCGTTCTTTCGGCGCAAACGTGGGTTGAACTTCTCCCGGATAGGCGTCCCCATTTCGAACTGGAACTTTTGATCAATCACGATCTCACAATTAGCGGCGAGATTCGCGATCTACCGGGCGTACTGCCCGGTAACGAATACCATGAAATGCTTGTGGAGGAGATAGGGCAGCGAGTCGGTGAGCCTGTGGTTTTGATGGAAGGAGACGATCTCTTGTGGGTGAATGTCCCGACAGAGAGTGGATTAGCTCCCCAAATCGGTTTCGCTTCGCAACGGGGGAATGTGCAACCGGGTTATGTTGCGTTGTTGATCCTTGTTGCAGGTACGGTTGTTGTTTTCGGGACTTCCTTTTTGATGGTCCGCTGGGTGGCCGATCCGCTTAATCGGGCAGCGAAAGCGGCACAATCGTTCCGTGGGGCGACTGGCTTCGTTCCTCTGCCTGAAGAAGGGCCAAGGGAACTAGTTTCACTGGCCTCAAGTTTCAACAATATGGCCCACGAGATTATGTCGCTGATGGCGAATCGAACGACATTATTGGCAGGTGTGTCGCATGATCTAAGAACGCCCCTTGCGAGGATGCGGTTCGCGCTTGAGTTGTTACCAGAAGGCGTGGACCAACAACTAGTTGACCGACTTGACCGCAATCTCGGTGCAATGGATGAGCTCATTGAAGACGCACTGAGATTCGCAAGAGGAACCCAGGAAGCGAGTGTCGAAATTGAGATGCGAGAGTTCCTTCGGTCGGTCGTTCGAGGGGTGGATAAGACAATCCCGTTATCTTGGAAAGGTGATGACGAAGTCATTGTGAATACTGCGCTAGGAGCTCTTGAGCGAGTATTCAACAATCTTCTCGCGAATGCTTTGCAGCATGGCGGAACAACAGAAGTGCGAGTCGACGCGGGAGAGAATATTGATATTCACGTGATTGATAATGGTCCGGGCATTCCCTTGGAAGATCGAGATAAGGTATTCCAACCGTTTTATCGAATTGAAGGATCGAGAAGTCGTCACACAGGTGGAAGCGGTTTGGGTCTTGCGATCGTTGATCAGCTATGCCAAGCGCATGGTTGGCGAATCGAACTGTCTGAAAGCGACACGGGTGGGACGGACGCTCGTTTGACAGTACCAACCGCCTAGGAAGGACGTCGGGCGCACACTGGTACAATCGATACTAGGACCGTGGGGTCTGAGAGAGAGCGAATACGGGTCTAAAAGAAGGACGATTCGGAACACGAATGATGTACGACAACATACTTTACGAGGTTGACGGGCCGATGGGGCTCATCACGATCAATCGTCCAGAGAAGCACAATGCGATCTCACTCGCGACGTTGGATGAATTACAGGCTGCAGTGCGCGAGGCTGATCGGGATGATGTGGTCCGGGTGGTTACAATCACGGGCACAGGGGGACGCGCTTTTGCGTCGGGATCTGATCTTGCCGAAGTCGTCGATCGCGACTTTAGAAAAGCGCTTGAACCGATCGTACAAGGACTCGCTGATCAATTGGAGCGAATGCCCAAGCCAGTTATCGCGGCGATCGATGGGATTTGCATGGGAGGGGGTCTCGAGGTCGCTCTCGGATGCGACCTTAGAATTGCGACTCCTACCTCTCAGTTTGCCACGCCGGAGGGCAAACTCGGGATCATTCCGGGTGGTGGAGCAACAGCACGTTTACCCCGCATTGTCGGTCGAGGCTGGGGGATGCACATGTTGCTTATGGGTGAGCCGATTGACGCGGAACGAGCCCTCGCTGTTGGCTTGATCACTCGGATCGTTGAAAAAAGCGAACTTTTGTCCGAAGCCCGGCATATGGCTGAACATTTGGCGGAGTTTGCTCCGTTCGTGCCTAGGACGATGAAAGCGATGGTAAATTTTGGTATGGAAGCCAGTACGGCAGCGGCACTTATGTTTGAAAAGTACGCGCAAGGAGCGTTGGTCCAGACCGAGGATAAACAAGAGGGTATTGCCGCTTTTCTGGAGAAACGGAAACCATCCTTTAAGGGTAGATAACTAACGATTGCGACCACGGGGCTTCGAGGCTCTCAATAGCAATATTTGTTGTTCGCTTCCCTAATCCCGCTTTGCTAACTTAGGTATTGGGTCTGACCAGTTCAACAAGGGGGGAGTATGGCGGTTGGAAAATTTCCTATCGAGGCTAGCCACATCATGATGTTTGCTCGCTCGATCGGTGACGATAATCAAATTTATTACGACGAAGACTACGCGAAAGAAGCCGAAACCGGCGGCGTCATCGCGCCACCAACGTTCGTTCAAGCGAGTGCACAGTTTGATCCGGAGTACGGGTTACGGCCGAAAATCGGCGGCGACGGCTGGTTCGGATCTGGTGGAAAGCCGACGGGCGTGCGACCCCGAGAGGATAGTGCCGGAGGCAGTGACGGTTCCGGCGGTGGTGGTGGCGGCGGAGGTCTGCACGCCGAACAGCGATATATTTACCATCGGCATCCCAAAGTGGGTGATGTGCTGACCACGACAAACAAACCAGGTAAAACCTGGGAAAAGGAAGGAAAACGGTCGGGGAAATTGGTATTCAGTGAATCGATCACAGAATACCGTGACCAGGACGGTGAACTTGTAGTTACAGCGATTGGCACGGGTGTTCGGACCGAACGACCCGTCGACCAAGGATAGGGGGGGTCATGGCACTAAAAGCGAGTGAATTGAAAGTCGGTGATACCTACACGGAACGGCTGGTTGAAGACCTAAAGCGGACCCAAGTGGTGATGTATGCTGGTGCTTCGGGCGACTACAACCCCGTGCACACGGACGAGTTGTTTACGACTAAAGTGGCCGGATATCCAGGCGTATTTGCGCACGGGATGTTGACAATGGGGATGACGGGTCGGGTGTTGACCAACTACGTTGGCGACGGACGCTTGACGGAATTTGGTGTTCGTTTCACCAATCAGGTCTTCCCCGGTGACACGCTTGATTCGACAGCAACTGTCACGGCTATTAGCGAAGGCCTCGTTGATATCGACGTGTCGACCGTTAACCAAGAAGGGGTTGAGGTCGCGAAAGGTTCAGCTCAAGCACGGATCGACGACTGAACTTTCCGTTGGAGACGGAAGAAGAAACGGGGAGCGTCCAAGCGCTTCCCGGTTCAACCTATCTTCACCACTCTTCGATCGACGTTCTTACGTCGACTTCGAACGTCCATGCGTTGCGGGGTTGTCGGTAGAGATACTCGAAAGCATCGACGATGCCGCTGATACTGATCATGCCAGCATCACCGAGTTTTTCCGCATATTCTGGGAAGGCTTTACGAATTTTTTCGCCGCCGATCGGGCCGTCGACAACGACATGACCGACGTGAATGCCGTCGGGTCCGTATTCCTTCGCCATGGCTTGGGCGAGGATTCGGAGCGCGGATTTGCCAGAATTAAAGGCGCCGAAACCGGGGCGGCCGCGCATGGATGCACTCGCACCAGTGAATAAAAGGGTTCCACCGGCGCCTTGCATTTTCCGCAATGTCTCTCGACCGAAAAGGAATCCGCCGAAGCAGAGAACACGCCAACTACGCTCGAAGTAATCAGCATCCATGTCGATGATGCGGCCAGGCGTGTTGTTCCCAGCATTGTAAATGGCAAGTGTCAGGTCGCCCGTTTCGGCGTCAACGGCTTCAAGCAAGTTGACGATAGACAACTCGTCGGTTGCGTCAGCAACCACGGTGGTGGCGCGCCCCCCACTTCCTTCGATGACGCTTGATAACTCATCAAGCGATGCTTGGGTGCGACCGGCAACGAAAACGTGGTGGCCGCTTGCGGCAAATCGAACTGCCAGTTGGCCACCCAGGCCGTCCACGGGACCGACGCCGAGAACAATGGCTTTATTCATTATGAACCCCTTAGATCAGTTGAGTGCGGACTTCAGGGCGTCACAGGCTTTTTGCATCGCTGGTCGTGTTGCCGAAACGGTTTGTGTTTGGGCGAAAAACCCATGAATGAACCCGTCGAATCGAATGGTTTCGACAATCACGCCGGCATCTGCGAGACGTGCGCCGTAGGCCTCACCTTCGTCACGTAGCGGATCATACTCAGCGGTCATAATCATGGCGGGCGGGAGACCCGAGAGGTCGTTGGCCAGAAGTGGCGAAGCGCGTGGATCCAGGCGTTGAGTGGGATTGGCGTAATGATCCCAAAACCATCTCATCAAGTCTAAGGTCAACGTGTAGCCTTCGGCGTTGGCGACGTAAGACTCAGTATCAAAACGGCTTCCATCTGTGGCTGGGTAGACGAGCAGCTGAAATCGAAGGTCTGGTCCGGCTTCTTTCGCCATTTGTGCGACGACGGCCGATAGATTGCCCCCGGCACTATCGCCGGCAACGGCAAGGCGATTCGGGTCGCCGCCAAAATCTTGGGCATTTGCGTAAGCCCATTTTAATGCTGCAAAACAATCATCTGCTGCGGCCGGGAATTTGTGCTCGGGAGCTAGACGATAATCGACAGAGATTACGATCGCCTCTGTTCCGCGGCACACTTCTCGACTTTGTGCGTCTGCCGTTATCAAATCCCCGATGACCCAACCGCCGCCATGAAACATCAGTACGATGGGCAAGAGGCCCTCGCCCTCCGGCGTGTAAATCCGGATGGGAATGTCACCCGCAGGACCTGGGATTTTTTGATCGTGAACGCTTCCGACCACCAATGCTGGATTTTCTGGTTGCATCATTCGATACATTTCTCGGCCCTGTTCAACGGGCATGTTGGATAAATCCGGTCCGCCGACTTCTGCTATTTGCTTCAGTAGCGTTTCGTATTCCGGGTGCAGAGGCATAACGGACGTCCTTCAGGTTTCTTTGTTCGGGAAGCATAACCTTGTCGCGTGGAAATTCGGTAACATGGCGTCCCTCTCAAGGAGGCTTGCGATGAGCGAATTTGGTTTGGATGACGTTGAAGAAGCGGCTGAAGCAGCGAAGAAATTCGCGTTTCTCGAAAACACGTTATTTAAAAGTCGGACGTTAACGATTTTCGGGGAAATCAACAAAGACGTCGCCCAGCGAACCGCCGAAAAACTTTTGGCTCTTTCGTACGAAAGCGGTGACCCAATCACGCTCTACATTGGTTCTCCGGGGGGACACGTGGAGTCCGGTGACACAATTTTTGACATGATCCGCTTTGTTGAACCTACGGTGCGAACGGTAGGTACAGGTTGGGTAGGCAGTATTGCAACACACATTTACTTGGCGACGGAACGAGAGAACCGGTTTGCTTTGCCGAATACTCGTTTCCTTATACATCAGCCCGCGGGCGGAACGGGTGGGGATGCGTCCGATATCGAAATTCAGGCGCGAGAAATCCTCAAAACACGGGAACGAATCAACCAGATTATTGCCGAGCAAACTGGTCAATCACTGGAACGAGTTACTCGGGATACCGACCGCGATTACTGGATGAGCGTTGAAGAATCCCTGGAGTACGGTTTGGTCGGAACGATCATTAAATCGGTTAGTGACCTGCCATAGACTCCATTGACCGGGCTCACGCTTAGCGTTGGGGATAGACGCGTCGGGGCGATCTACAACAAAGTAGCCGAGCCGATCGCAACGCTCGTGTTCGGCCATGGCGCGGGTGGCGATATGCACCATCGGACCATGAAGGCCATTTCCGAGGCGTTTTCGGAGATGGGTATTGCTATGTTGCGTTTCAATTTTCCGTTCAAGGAAGACGGGCGCACTCGTGTTGATTCCCGAGCTGTGTCCACCGCGACGGTAAAGGCGGCAGTCGAATTTGCGATCGCCAATTATCGAATGCCGCTGTTTCTTGGCGGACACAGCTTTGGCGGTCGCATGGCGTCCCACGCCGTCGTGGATTACGAATTGAACGTTGATGGAATGATCTTTTGTTCGTTTCCACTGCACCCACGAGGCAAGCCGAGTACTGCAAGGGCTGATCACCTCGTCGCGATTAAACGTCCAATGTTGTTCTTGTCCGGGACGCGTGATGCGCTTGCTGACCCCGATTTGTTGGGCCCGATGGTGACCGTGGTTGGGGCGAGGCTGCAATGGCTTGAAACGGCCAACCACGGGTATAGCGTCCTGAAACGAACTCGCCGACGTCAAGACGATGTCTTTGAAGAGATGGCAGGCTATGCGCGTGACTTTGTCGTCTCAGTAACGTCGTGATGACGCGTTTCGCTCCGCCGTGGAATTGCGGATAACGACGAACCTTTAGACAAAGTTCTAGAGATCGGTCAATTGAACGGTTTCTAATTTGGCGTTCCCTTCAACGTTGATCCTGAACATAATCTCGGCGTGACGGAACGAAAACACATTGTGGTTATCGGTGGAGGTATCGCGGGACTCTCGTTGGCATCCGAACTTGCCCGCGACAACGAAGTCACAATACTGGAAGCTGAGTTGCAACCGGGTTATCACAGTACCGGGCGTTCAGCAGCCGTCTTTGTCATCCCGTTTGTTAACGACGTCGTCCATCGCTTATCGGTGGCGAGTGAGCAGTTCTTCCTGGAACCACCAGAAGGCTTCAATCGTTTGAGTCAGCCGTTGGCCAATGTATTGGTCGCCGAAGCCGAGGATGCGGACCAAGTGGCAGCGTTTCTTGACACGTGGTCGATACGTTGTCCCTGGCTGAAGCGGGTGACGGGCGCGGAGATTCGAGATGAAGTCCCCATCCTAAAAAAGGAAATCGTATGCGGTGCACACGACGAGCGCAGTCTCGGACTCGATGTCCACAACATCGTGGAAGGACATAGACGTCGCCTTTTGGAACGCAATGGCTCGGTGGAAACGCGCTCACAAGTTACCGAAATCAGTCGGGAGGCTGAGGGCTGGCGCGTTGTTCTCGACAGCGGCGCAACGCTAACTTGCGACGTGTTAGTCAACGCAGCAGGGGCGTGGGCCGGAGAAATTGCCGAGCTGGCTGGTGCAGGCGAAATACTTTTGCGACCCAAGAGGCGGACAGGAATTATCGTCGATCCAGGCGTCGACTCCTCGTCCTGGCCCATGGTTCATCTGGCGAGTGGCGATTTATATTTCAAACCTGAAGCGACGATGTTGATGGTATCTCCAGCGGATGAAACCGATTGGATCCCTTGCGATGCTCAACCTGACGAATGGGATGTGGCGGTGGGTATGGATCGATTGAACCGGTGCATCACGATCGACATTAATCGCCCGGAACGAACGTGGGCAGGTCTTCGTTCGTTCGTCGCAGACAGGGCGCCAGTTATCGGCTTTGACGTTCGAGCCCCGTCTTTTTTTTGGTTGGCCGGATTTGGCGGGTTTGGTGTTCAGACGTCGCCCGCTTATAGTCGAATGGCGGCCGGAATAATCAACGGCGAGACGTTGCCGGACGACCTGGAAGTATTGCGAGAACTGGTCGCTCCGGATCGACCAAATCTGAACAGGGATTAAAGATGAAACTTGCGACCTTTACGCATGGAGGAGATACCCGCATTGGCGTTGTTGTGGGTGAGTTGGTTGTCGATTTATCGAGGGCAGCTCCGGAGCTTCCAACTAACATGCGAGATTTTCTGGTGGCCGGTGACGAGGCGATGATGGTGGCTAGAGAGGCACAGACGGCTAGCGAACATGCGCTTGCGGTCGTAGACGTTGAGCTTGAGGCGCCAGTGGTCAATCCTGGAAAAATATTGGCTATCGGACTCAACTACGCGGACCACATTGAAGAGTCCGGTGCCGAAACGCCAAAGGTACAGATGTGGTTTAACAAACAAACCACGGCAACCAACGGACCCTACGGCGACATCAATAAACCCAGTGTCTCTGATTTACTCGACTACGAAGGGGAGCTTGTGTTCGTTATTGGGAAACGGGCGAAACATGTTCCAAAGGAAAGGGCGCACGAAGTTATCGCGGGCTATTGCTGCGGTAACGATGTCAGCGTTCGTGACTGGCAGATGCGCTCGCAGACGATGCAGATAGGGAAGTCGTTTGATACCCATGCTCCTTTTGGACCTTGGATGGTCACTCCCGACGAGTTGGGCGACCCGCACGATCTTGCACTTCGGACGTACGTGAACGGCGAAAAACGTCAAGACACCAATACCGAGCATATGGTGTTTGACTGTTTTGATCAGATAGCTCATCTAACCCAAGCCTTCACTCTTGAACCCGGCGATGTCATTTATACCGGTACCTCGAGTGGAGTAGCAGCGGCGCAGAGGCCACCTCCGTGGCTAGTTGTAGGCGATCTGGTTCGTGTTGAAATCGAGAACATCGGCTATATCGAAAACAAGGTATTTTTGGAGTCGGGTGATTCTGTCCTGGAATAGCTCGCCAAGAGTAGGGTTAACTCGAAAAGGTTAGTTCGTATGCAGTCCGCGTTTATCGCGGACCAATGCGTCTAGTTGGAAGACGTGGTCGTCTTCGATTCGAAGGTCTTTCAATGCTGTTGCCAGTTTCGTCAGATATTCGACGTTGCTGCCGCTTGGGCCTTCGCTTTGACAGATCTGGTCGGCAATGACTTCCAGCGGCGCTTCCCCGAGAAAGGCAGCGTTTTGTTGGTTCGCAATGTAAACGATTCCAGAAACTTTCTTGGACGGTAATTGAATCCATACCTCATGTCGCTCGTAACCGTTTTTTTCGCGGTGATCGAGATGGGCCAATACCTCTTTGGTGACTCGGTACGTGAGTCCGCAGCATCGTTTTCCTTTGCTCGCGATTAAGGTCAGTACCCGACCGGGACGGTTTTCAGTTCCTCTGTGGTCGTGCGAGCCCTGCCAGAAACGTCGCGACCAGTGACAGATATTCCCGGGTTGTGACTCTAGAAATGGAAAGTCGGGGCGCCAGATCAATGAACCGTAACCAAAGATCCAGATTTCTTGCACGCGTTTGCCTTAGGCAAGCCCCTTCGACACATCGAATGCCTTTTTTGACGCTTGTTGAAGGCTAGGGTCGTCCAAGAAGTCGAGAGCCGTCATGGCAAGTGCCTTCGCTCCATCTAAGGCCGCACGGTCGCCCATCTCAGAACCCGCCCACTTTTCGAATTCGGGGTTATGAATGACGACGTTGGCGGGCGCTGCTGCCAACATGGGGTGAATGGAGGGTACGCGGTGACTCACGTTACCCATGTCTGTGCTACCAGCACCCGAGCTGCCGAGCTTCTCGTGAGGAAAGAAGTCGCGTCCTAACGCTTCAGCGTTACGCTGGAAAGATTCAGCCAAGGGCCAATTGGTGTTCAAATCAAGATAGTCAACTTCCCCCCAAATGGTTTCAACCTCGCTGCCTGAAGCCCTCGCGCCGGCTTCAAAACATGCTTGTACCCGCGGTTTCAATGCTTCGAGTTCGTTGGCGTTGGCGGCCCGAACGTAAAATTCGCCGGATGCCCGATCAGGGACGATGTTGGGAGCTTGACCTCCCTCCGTGATGATGCCGTGGATGCGTTCGGTGTGTTGGATGTGCTGACGTAAATTGGATATGGCTTGATAGGCAAGGAGCAAACCATCTAGGGCATTGACGCCTCGATGTGGCATGGCCGATGCATGGGCCGATTTCCCCTGATAGACCGCTCGTACTTCAGCGACACAGATGCACGGCATCGTTGCCAGGTTGATACCGGAGGGATGCATCATGATCGCGGCATCGGTTTTATCAAAGGCCCCGTTGCGTGCCATGACTTCTTTGCCACCGCCGCGCTCTTCTGCCGGCGTTCCTAACATGCGAACGCTACCACCTAAGGACCCGTCGACAGATTTGAGCGCAAGGAAAGCGCCTAACGCCGAAGTCGCAATAATGTTGTGTCCGCAGGCGTGACCAATACCGGGTAGGGCGTCGTACTCTGCAAGGATGTCGATACCTGGTCCGCTATCGCCAGTAATCTCCGCTTCGAACGCGGTTTCGAGTCCGTAAACGTTCGATTTCACCTGCAGTTTGTGATTTTCCAAGGCCCGTGTGAGAGTGGCGCTTGCCGCATACTCTTTGAAAGCCAGTTCGGGATTCGCATGAATCGCGTGCGATACCTCCAACAACGTAGACGCATGGTCATCCACGAAACGAGCGATATCTTGTTTCACCTTATCCATAGGCCGTTCCTAATTGAATCTGTGCACAAAACGACGTTGTTGGCTTATACGATCCGTGAACCGGTTTTGCCCCAGTATTCGTCTTTGAGCAGCCGCTTGTATAGCTTGCCGGTGGGTAACCTCGGTAACTCATCTCGAAAGTCGACACTTTTCGGACATTTGTAGTGAGCAATTCTTTCCCTCGCGTATCCGAGTAATTCTTCTGCCAAATCTTCATCTGGCTGCACGCCGTCTGCTGGTTGCACGATTGCCTTAACCTCCTCGCCCATTTCGGCGTTAGGCACGCCGATCACCGCCACGTCGGCGACTTTGTCGTGCATGATCATGGCATCTTCGATTTCTTGTGGATAGATATTGACCCCCCCGGAAATGATCATAAATGTGGCACGGTCGGTGAGGTAGAGATAGCCTTCGTCGTCGACGTAGCCTACGTCGCCGAGGGCAGTCCAGTTCGCATGCTTGGGGTGTTGGGCTTCCCGGGTTTTTTCCGCATCCTTGAGATATTCAAATGGCATCGTTTCCATTTCGAAATAAACGATACCCTGCTCGCCATTAGGGAGCTCAGTTCCGTCTTCGTCACATATGTGAATGGTACCCAAGAGCGATCGTCCGACGGTGCCTGGATGGGCGAGCCACTCTTCCGGGCCGCAATGTGTAAACCCGTTTAATTCAGTTCCGCCGTAGTATTCGTAAACAATGGGTCCCCACCAGTCGAACATTTGCCGTTTAACATCGGGCGGGCATGGCGCGGCTGCATGGATGGCAACTTTATGAGAAGAAAGGTCAAAACCCGAGCGATCTGCTTCGGGGAGTTTGAGCATACGAGTAAACATGGTGGGGACCCACTGGCTGTGGGTAACTTGGTAATCCTCAATCGCCTGCAATGCTTGTATTGGATCAAAGCGATGCATCATGACTACGGTGCCCCCCAAGGCCTGCGTACCTGATGAAAAACTAAGTGGTGCGGAGTGGTATAGCGGGGCCGGTGAGAGATAGACGACGTTTTCGTCAAATTGCCATAAACCGCCGAGAAGGCCCCCAACTAAATTATCGGCACTTGAAATCAAACCCTCCGGCAGTGGACGAAGAATTCCTTTGGGTCTGCCCGTGGTGCCAGAGCTGTACAACATGAATGTTCCCGCGGGTTCTTGCTCCAAGGGTTGAGCGGGATGGCTGTTGATACCGTCTTCATAATCCTCGTAGCCTTCCAGGGATCCGCCGACGCATAGCCAGGTTTGACAATTTGGGGCGAATGCAGCTAAACCTTCGGCGACCTCCGCCACCCCGATCGAAGTGATTAATGCTTGCGATTCAGAGTTGTCGATAATGTACCCAGCCTCCTCGGTCGTTAAATAACGATTCACCGACGTGAAATAGAGTCCCGACCGAAGTGCTGCCCACAGCACCTCGAAATAGGCCAGATTGTTTTCCATAAAGATGGATACGTGATCACCTTGTCTCAAACCACGGTCCCACATCAGTTGGGCCAAACGGTTGGAACGGTCGTTCAACTCGCGGTACGTTACGGTCTCCCCGTTTGCGGTATCGATGGCCGCAGGTTTGTCGGGAAATATTGTTGCCCAATGCCCTGGATACATAGTCAGATCTCCTCCCTGTGTTTGGAGGCTACCAATGTGTTGCGTCGTGCGTCCACACTCAAGAGTTCGCGATTTCCCCGGTCGATTCCTCGTCAATTTTTTGCATCGCCTCGTCCGTGGTGAAAAACATTTCACCGCTTAATTCCCGTGCAAACGCCGTCTCGGCGAGTCGATCCATCACGGGGCCTTTGACTTCAGAAAGGTGAAGCTTGACCGACGCAAGGCGCAGGCTTTCATTGACGCGTCGCAGCATTTCAAGGCCTGAGGTATCGATAAAATTAATGGAGCTGCACACAAGAAGGATGTGCTGAGCTTCGGCGTTGGTCTCGACGATTTTTAGGACGCGGTCTTCGACGCGATTGGCGTTGGCGAAATAAAGACTTTCGTCGACGCGCACGGCAACGACCTTGGGCCAGGTTTCTGCGTCGTAACGTTCGATATTTCGAAAGTGGGTGGAGCCGCCCAGCCGCCCAACAGTGGTGATGTGGGGACGGCTTGACCGTCGTATGAAAAGAAGTATCGAAACACAGACGCCAGTCAAAAGGCCCGTCTCCACGCCAAATGCGAGGACACTAACGAGTGTCACGACGTGCGTCATGACATCCAGACGGTAAAAGCGCCAGTGAGTTTTAAAGTCTTTGAATTCTACTAACCCCACAACCGAAATTATGATGATCGCTGCGAGCGCTGCGTGCGGAAGTAACTGAAATAGTGGCGTAAGCCACATGAGTGCGATCAAGATAACCAACGCCGAAGCTAAGCTCGATATGGGCGTGCGACCGCCGGCGGCGTAGTTGACGCTGGAGCGCGAAAAACTGCCGGCGACAGGATATGCGCTGGTGAATGCGGCACCCAAGTTGGCGGCGCCAAGGGCGATGAGTTCCTGATGGCTGTTGACTCGTTTGCGTTGCCGGCTTGCTAACGCCGAGCCGACGGAAAAGCTCTCGACGTACGCAACGATGGCGATCAACGCTGCGGACGGGGCTAGATCGATCCAGAGATCCAAACGAAACGGGGGTGCTTTGATCGACGGCAGGCCTGCGGGTATGTAACCGACTGACGACGTCTCAAACCCGGCAACCAACACCAGCAGAATACTCCCTAACGCCACGAATATCGGGCCGATGCGTGTAAGGGCGCTGTCTTCACGCGGGGTTTTCCTTCGCATTAATGATCGTTTGACGAGCAGGGGAAATAGCCAAAGAAATAGAAGTGATGCCAAACCGATTGCGATTGTGAGAGCGTGGGCGTCGCTCATCCGTTGTGCCATGGAGAGGACGTTGGTTAATGGTCCTGATGAGGGAGAAGCAGGAATCCCTGTAAGTGCTGGAATTTGACTAATGACGATGAGTATGACGGCTCCGTTGATAAATCCGCCGATCACTGGTCGGCTCAAGATGTTGACAATTCCACCGACTTGAAAGAGCCGTAAAAGCCAGAGTAGGAGGCCAGCTTGCATACATAGGACGGCTGCTATTCCGACGGTGTCATGTCCGTACTGGTCGGCGTGGTTCCTGATCGTGTCGGCGACCATGAGGGCGGCAACTGCCACGGGTCCAACCACGAGTTGCCGCGACGACCCAAGAAACGCGTACAAAACCATGGGCAGAAGGCAGGCGTAAAGCCCAGTCTCCGGTGGAAGCCCGGCCAAGAATGCGTAGGCGATTGCCTGGGGGACAGTGACGATTCCGACGACGAGTCCGGCGACGAGGTCGTAGCTCAAATCTTCCCGTCGGTAACTACCAAGTACGCCAAAGATAGGTACGTAACGCGACCATCCTGTTGGTTGCTCTGACATCGGTTCTTGCTCGATGGCGGGCCGGC
>UINC01000915.1_pt1 | contig 37867 bp, 31 predicted proteins | sample 5385821 | NCBI WGS metagenome assembly UINC01 (sample SAMEA4666929, study PRJEB26691) | marine metagenome | isolation source: Pacific Ocean | place: Pacific Ocean | collected 2011-10-13 | reverse complement strand
GCACGAGATATAGGGAATGTTGAATTGTTCGGCAGTGCGTGTCGAACAACATTAGGGCCTGTATCCGTTGTTACAGTTAGTCTTGTATCATCACAGCCAGCAAGGGCTATTAGAAACATAGGTAGTATTACAAATTTTTTCATGGTTTCATCTCTCTTAGTTAGTTTGCATTGTGAGTATATATTTTACTACATCATTTATGGCTTGGTCATCTTCTAGAACATGAGTTACGGTTTGCATTTGAAGACCGTATATATTTTCAGAATTATTTCCTCGAATTCCTTTTTTGTAATTCTTTAGCTGCGCAATGAGATACCAATCATTCAATCCTGTTAGGGTAGGAGCACGGAGAAGTTCATTTCCTTGTGCATTTTCAGCATGACATACGCTACAAGTTTGAAATAATTTTTTTCCTGTTTCCGCATCGCCTTCAATATTAACGATCGGTATGGGTGACCGGGTTTTATTTACGAACTTTGCTGCCTGACTAATTTGCTCATTGGATAATATCGATGCCATGGGACGCATTTCCATGCCCACTAAATCTTCCGCATGAGTTCCTCGCCACCCGTTCTTAAAAGAGTATAACTGTTGTTCGACGTACCATGCACTCATTTGACTCAATCGGGGAGCTTCTAGACTCTTGTTTCCCATGAGGTTGATGCCGTGACAAACGGTGCAGTAGATAAATTCATCCGGGGGAATGGTGAGTGTTTCTTGGGCGCTAGCAATGGGTGCTGATAGTAGGGCGCAAATAATAATGATTTTAAGAAAATATATGCGCTTCACTCTTAACTAGCCTTTTCTTTTTGAGTCATTTCAGATCGAATTCTTTTATCGAGATCCATCATGGCATATTCTGCTGACGCAAAGGCCCCTTCCTGCCAGCTTGAATGATAACTAATCTGATCTCCTACCATATAGTGTCTTCCCTCTGGAGCTTGCAGTTGAGCAAAGTATTGATTTCGATCTTCCGGTGTCATTGTACTGCCACAACCCATCAAATGTTTCATCCTTCCCCAAGGAATACTAACACCCGCTTCAATGTAGCTAGAATAATTAGGATGTACTTTGTCACCACAATCAGCAGCATATTGAATACGTTCTTCGGGTGTCATTCTCTCGAAGAATTTCGATTGACCAAAAAATGCATAAGCGCCGAGTAGCACTCCCTTTTTGCTATGTATCCCATAGGAAGGGTACCAAATTTGATTAATACGTTGATTGGTGTGGGTTATACCTCCATATATAAAATCTTTTTCCCAGAAACGCTCACTCATTTGTAAGCCAAGTTTAAAGAAGTTGCCTTTTTGTAAAGATAGTAGTGCTTTTTTATATTCTTTTGAAAAATTATTCGGTATTCCCGCCATGAAGTGAGCCGGTATACTATTAAAGCAATAATCAACATTGAGTTTTTTTCTTTTTCCCTTGCGGTTATAAATCACATCAACGCTATTATTTTTTAGTTGGATAGATTGAACTTGGCTATTCAAAACAATTGGAGTTTTCAGGTTATTAATAAATCCTTTTATAAGATTATCCATCCCGCCAACTGCTTCAAATAAAGGTTCTGCCCAATCATGTAATTCTGATCCGGATAAACCTCCGCGCCAGAACTTTGAATCAAGCAGGGCGCTTAAATTTTTAGGTTTTTTTAAGATTCCAGGAGAAATATTTCCGCCAGAAGCGTAGCCAGCTCGTCGGGTACCTTTATAGTCTCCATTCTTATCAAGATCTCCATAAATCTTTGTAAATTCAAGCATTTTTTCTTTGTCTTCTTCAGATAATGGCTGATCGAATACATTTTTATCTACTGCTTTCCAGAGCAATTCAGACATGAAACCCCGAGTGTCTGCGATGTATTCTCCGATACGCATTGGTTTGCCTTCAAAATGATTTGTGTCATGAGTGTAAGCAGTCCGGTTAACGTTAGCTTTAACCTGTAAAGGAATATTTAGAATTTTGAAATAATGCATTGTATGGTGATGATGTCCAGGTACACGAGAAGGCCCCGCATTGAAATACATGTCCGGATCATCATCAAAATTACAAACTTGGTTATAGCCCATTTCATCGATTTTATCACCGTGTCTGACGGTTAAGTTTCGTCCGCCAATTCTGTGAGATGCTTCAATAATTGTGCATTCGTAACCTACTCGTTCAAGCTCATAGGCAATAGTGAGGCCTGATATACCCGCACCTAAAATAGCTATAGATGGTTTTTTTCGAGTGACATTTTTGAGTTCCAGTTTAGTAATAGGGCTGGTTTCTTGCAAAAGACCCATTGCGAGACTTGTGTTATATATGGCTGAAGAGCCTCCAGCTGCACCTACTAAATTGAGAAAATTTCTTCTTGATAGGTTTTTCATGGACTTATTTTTTTAGATTAATTACTCAATTTGTCAAGGAACTCTGAAAGATAAAGCTTTTTTGGAAAATCATTATCTGCTGTGTTTATTTTAACAAGTCTGATATTTAGGTAATTTTATAATATATCTAGAAATTTTTGGCTTCACTTAAAAGAAATAAATCTGTTAATAGTGCACGCAAGTGAATAGACGCATTAAGATTATCAACTATTTCGGAACTAATTTTTTGTTGTGACAGAACAAGAGAGATTGCCGCATGCGTTTTACGTGCATCGTCTATTACAACCGGAGAAAAGGCATTTTTATTATCCTTAAGTAGCTCAGTAATTTCCATGGCCGATTTTGCCATCTTCTCTAATGTTTCCCTGACTTCTGAAGTTTTCGCACCTCCTATAATATCCGTATCCTTGCCTTGCGCGGCATAGGCAAGTAAATACTCATAGCCAGATTCGATGATTTCAATTATTTCGTCCACAGGATTCTTAAGATTAGTGAGTTGCTTTATCTAATTAAGAAACCAAGGTTAAGTTTCTTGGTTCCACTTTTCTGGATTGTGGTGATCTTCCAGTTCGCCTCTAGAGATCCAACCTTTAATTATGGACCGAGTGTAGAAGAGTTTCTCAGGTCGTAAACCAAAGTAAATATGAAGTGAAATGAAGGCGATTAAGAATAAAGTTGATAAACCATGGATAAGAAAAACCCATCCTAGGGAAGCTTCTGATAGTGCGTTGGTTCTTTCCCACCAGGGGGTATCAATCATCGCAAACATTACCAATCCACTTCCTATAACGAGCAAGGTCAGTATGGTTATAACGGCATGCATCCCTTTTTGGGCCAATGAGTATTTGCCTGGTTTTTTTGATTGATCATATAGTTCTTGTAAATCCTTGGTACTAATTAACATTGATTTTAGATCTTGCCAGAAAATCGATCTTACTATATGAAACAAAACCACAAAGGTTAGTATTAACCCTGCGATCCAATGGATGGTTAGCCAAGCAAATTCGATGCCAATTATTGGGAGGACACCGGTAATTAAAAGCACAAAAACACTCAATGCCATTACCCAATGAAACACACGATCTATTTTCTCGTGACGGATGATACGTTCACCCTCACTAGAAGATCTTTGTTGGCGGTTTTGAAGTGCTTTAAATACCGCATGAGCTGCGATAAAAATGAATGCTGCAACTATGAATACCCATAAAAGATCCCAGGAAACACCGAGTATTACTTCTCGACCCCATACGTCATTTTTATAAGTGACAAAATCCATTCTAGCCCCTCATTGCACGACGAAGAAGATTTTCCATGAGCGGTAATTTAAAACGATTGTATTTAAGCGGTTTGGCACCTTCGCTTGCTAATTTTGCCAAATCTTCACCTGTTTTTTTCGAAAGACTTTTTCCGTTTGCTGTTCTTTCAATATGCTTGACGCGATAGGGAGTGGCAGCTACGCCTCCATAGACGAAACGACTATCAACTATTTTTTTATTTTCCATATTCATAGCGACGGCAATACTAACAAGCGCAAAGTCCCATACGTCTCTATCCGCAATTTTTTCAAAATAAAAATTCGCCTTTGACCATTTAGCAGGAATATGTATGGCACTAAGAATCTCTCCTGGTTCAAGGGAGGTCATCCTGGTAATGTGGGTATCTGGCCCGACAAAAAAATCTTCCACCGAAATACTTCGTTTTCCATCAACACTAATTGCTATCATGTTTGCATCAAGCGCCATCAATGCAGTAGCTGTATCAGATGCACTTACGGCAACGCAGCGACTGGCATTAAACAAAGCATGTTCTCGGTTCATCGCTTCAGGACCATCCGCATAACATAAATTTCCACCTGCACGGTAACATGCAAGACCCCGACGATAGTACCAACAGCGTGTATCTTGAATTAAATTTCCTCCGAGTGTTCCGACATTTCGAATTTGAGGGCTAGCCACTCTTTCAGCCGCATCTGAGAGTAGAGAAAAACTATTATTTATAATAGGATCTTTTATGATTTCGCGGAGCGTAGTTGTAGATCCAATTTCAATGCCATTTTCTATTTGTCTGATACCACGGAAGGAGTCTACGCCATTAATATCAATTAATGCTTTTGGATTTTTTGCTCGATCTTTTAACCAGCCATAGGTATCCTGGCCACCACCCAATATCCAGCCATCTTCCTTATATTGGTTCGCTAGACTGACGGCGTCATCAACCTCAGTAGGTTGGAAAAGTTGGACATCTGGCATAACATCATATGAAGGCATAATTTCCTCAGAAGTTATTTGTTTGAAGTGGTTTAAATGATTGAGAACCATCAGCTAAATAATTGAGTATCATATCTTGGCTTACTGGAGTTCTTCCAAAATTATGTCCATCAAGGGCATCAGAAATGGCGGAAGTCAGTGCTGCAACCGAACAACCCATTGCAGGTTCTCCAATACCTCTTGCACCGAAAGGGTTATCCGGATCTGGAAGATCAACAGCATCAGATCTTGTAGTTAACGGCACGTCCATATAGGTAGGAATTTTACATTGGTGAAAGCCAACATTTGCAGGTAACCCATTATGTGGATCATAAACATGGCGTTCAAGCGCTGCCATTCCCATACCCCAAACCGCACCACCTTTCATTTGATTGGCAAGACCTTTGGGATGCATTACTGTTCCACATTCTGCAATGCCAACGTAATCAAGAATTTGGTATTTTCCAGTTTCAAGATCGAGTTCAATTTCAACAAATGCCGCTGCAAGTCCGGGAATAACACCTTCTTGCGGAAGATTATCTTTAGCTACACCCACCAGCCCGGTTCCCGCTAAATTCTTGACAGAACGCTGAGTTATTTCATGAATGTCTTCTGGCATTATTTCACCATTATAAATTCCGCCTAATTTTATAGCTTGTGAGGCAACAGCTGCATATGATAGTCCCTGAGTTGGGCGGTTAATTTTATAGACGCGCTTGCCATCAATATCATAATCCTCAGCTTCACCTCCAAAGTTTCTAGCTGCTATCGCTTTCATTTTATTAACTGCATCCTGAGCAGCAACAAAATTAGCGCGTGTATGCGTGAATATCGAAACACTCCCTGCTTGATAAGAACTCCATGGAAGATTCTCCAGTGTACTTCCGCAGTGAATGACACAGTTTTCCCAATCACATTTGAGAACTTCAGCGACAACTCGAGATGTTGAAGCATAAGAATAGGTTCCCAAATTTCCTACGCCCGAATGGATGTGAATTTTACCATCTGGGGCTATCCGGAGGAGACCATCAAAGCCATGAGTTCCTGCTGAATGATACCCTTGACCGATACCTATCCCTCTAACTTTATTGCCATCTTTTTTTGAAGCATGACGTTTTGATTGCCAATCGAACATCTTGGCACCTTTATCCAAAGCTTCTTTCATATATGCGCTTGTTACAGGCCTTTGATCAGCGTATACCGTCGTCTTATTATTAGGTGCATTTATTTTGCGTATTTCGACCCGATCTATTTTTAATGCTTTTGCTGCCTTATCCATTATCGGTGCCATGACTGCAGCGATCTGATTTTGTCCTGGCCCCCTTTGAGCCCCTCTGGGCGTGGTATTTGTTAAAACAGGTATTCCGCGAAATCTCATGGCTGCAGGATCATAGACCATCGAAATCGCACCCCCAGCTGATGAAGCATCACCTCCGGTTGCATTTGGACCTATGTCTGAAACTATAAAGATATCGGCAGCTGTTACTCGACCATTCTTTGCAAATCCTAGTTTAATCCATCCCTGGAATCCGACACGAGCTGAGCCAATGTAGTATTCCTGCTCTCTAGTAATTCGAAGTTGTACTGGCCGACCAATTTTTTTTGAAAAATAACCTGGTAGAGCAGCAATGGGATAAGCACCAATCTTGGAGCCAAAGCCGCCTCCAGTATTTTCGCTGATTAATACTACATCTTTGGTTTCTACACCGAGCAATCTTGCCAAGCCAGGTAACCAAAAACTTTGACTCTGAGCTGATCCATAAACATAGCATGTTCCATTTTCCCAATACGCCATTGCAGTTCGTGGTTCCATGCTCATATGTGCATATCCGGTGGTAACAAATGGTTCTTCTAGGATCAGTTCTGCGTCCTCAAAACTTTTTTCTAGGTCACCATAATTCCAATCATTTATAGATTCTCCTGCGGGTTCTTTGCCAGCACGGAATTCATCAATTTGCTGTTGAGTCCATTTAATTGTTCGGAAACCTGAGCCTTCTCTTGATCGCGAAAATACGTTGCCTTCCTCACGTGCGTCTGGTCCTCCCTCAATTAAACTATCGAGTGGGTCAACAGCAAAGGGTAATGGAATTATGTCAACTTTAATTTTTGATATTGCTTCTTCCGCGATTTTTTCATCGGTAGCGGCAACCGCTAGAATAGGGTCACCTATATATACTGGATTATTGGTTAATATTGCTGCATTAGGCGCCTCAACAATTGGAACATCATCAGCAGTTAGCACCCCAACAAGTCCTTCCATAGAGTCTATGGCGGAGGTATCTATTTTAACCACTTTCCCGTGCGCTATAGGACTGGTATACATACGTGCAAAAACCATTCCATCAGCTTTAAAATCTTCAGCAAAACGCGCTTTACCAGTCACTTTCCCAAGAATATCAGGAGGTACAAAATCTTTTCCAATATGCTTGTATTTTTTCATGAGTTTTGCCCCGACGCACGCATGACACCATTGAGGTAATGGTCATAAGCTCCGCATCGACAGATATTCCCTGATAATCCTTTTCTGACTTCTTCCCTAGTCGGTTTTGGATTCTCATTCAACAACGCAACCGCAGACATAACTTGCCCTGGTGTGCAAAAACCACATTGCGGGGACAGTTCATCTATAAATGCTTGCTGAACAGGATGCAGTGTTCCATCTGCAGCTTGTAACCCTTCAACTGTTATAACATCTCGACCTCTTACACTGTGAGTAAGTGTCGAACACGAGTAGTTTGGAACACCATTAATTAAAAGTGTACACGCGCCACACTCACCTCGGTTACATCCAATTTTAGTGCCTGTTAAACCAAGTTTATAGCGTAATGTATAAGCGAGTGTTTCTTGTGGAAGAACGGTAACAGGCCTTATTTTGCCATTGATATTTAAGGAAATCAGGCGCTCTACTGCGTTACTGGCTGTAGTTTGTGCATATGCGGAATATAAATTGGCACTCGAGGCGCTGGCCACACTTGAAGCGATAACTGTCTTAATAAATCTTCGGCGAGAAAGATTTGTTTTCATTGCTTCTAGATACCTCCAGTTTGTAACTATTTAAATTTCTTAATAGCTCCGATAATAAGGCTCGGGGGGGAGAAGATCAATATAGTTCGCTGGAAACTTTTTAAATATTTATGATCATAAAAAATCTAGGTTTTTAAGCGACCTAGTTTTTTTGCCTCTTATTATTTTTTATCCGAAGGCCAGGGCGTACCCTGATCCATAACAGTTACTGGCCCCATGCCGGTATATGAAAATTTTTGAACTCGTTTTCCTTCGTATGTTTCAGTGGTATAGATGTTCCCCTGGGAGTCCGTTGCAATATTGTGTACTGCAAAGAATTGGCCAGGGTTTCTTCCACCGTCCCCAAAGTTGGTGAGTATTTCCATACTTTCTCTTTCTATGATGAATATTTTTCGATTTGTTCCATCTGCGAGGTAGATGAATTGCTGTTCAGGATCACTGGAGAATGAGATATCCCAAACCGAACCATCACCCAAGCTGTCAGGTTTAACAAATAATTCTTGAACAAAAGTTCCATCCGGATGAAATACTTGCAATCTATTATTAACTCGGTCGCAAACATAAATATATCCGTCAGTGGATGGTTCTGCACAGTGCACAGGATTACGGAACTGTTGTGCAGGCTCTTCACCGGGTGTAAATGGACCCAGATTTGTATCATCCGGTACGTTGCCATAAGCACCCCAGTATCTTTTGAGTTCACCGCTGTCCATATCCAAAACAGCAACACGTTTGTTACGATATCCATCAGCCACATATGCTTCATTTGCATCCGTATCAAATGCTATTTCTGCAACGCTTCCAAAGGAATCTCTATTATGACTATCTATTTCAGCGCCGGGAGAACCGTATTGCGCCAGGAATGTTCCATCCCGAGTAAATTTAAGAATATGCGAGTCGCTTCTAGCGTTGCCACCAATCCAAATATTATCTTTATAATCGATACTAATACCATGATTTGATGCGGGCCAGTCATAATTATCTGCCGGACCTCCCCAGGAATTAACGAGGTTACCTTCTGCATCGAATTCTAGAACGTTCGGGGCAGGTATGCAGCAGTCTGCTTTAACCGGGTCGGTTGCTGCACCTATTTCAGTTCTTTCATTGAAAGAATCTCTTCGATGTATGATGTATACGTGATCTCGAGAATCAACGGCAAGACCAATTGTGGATCCAAGAATCCAGTGATTTGGAAGCGGTTTTGGCCAGAAAGGATCGACTTCAAACATTGGGGCTTGTTTACCCTCAGTTTGCGTTTCACTATTGACTGTTGCTTGATCGCATCCTGTTGTGGCTGTTATTGCAGCCAATAGGGCAAAGGCGATTATATTTTTCTTGGTTATCATTGCTTACTCCCCAAATTTTTTGCAGTCTATTTTTTTAAATTTTCATTTTTATGTTGATTCAATTACCAACGTGATTATGTCACAGTATACTATGTAACTTGAGTGATATCCCATGGAAAAATGTTTGAATAACATTTTTTTGAGACCGCCTGCTAATTAATTGTTGCCGTTAGGAATGATCATGTCCATCAAGATAATAAGGTTAATCTTCACTGTTGTCTCTTTCATTACGATTAGTGTTTCGCTTTTAACAAGCAGTAAGACTTTTGCGCATGAGATTCCTAACGATGTTCTTATACAAAGTTACTTAAAGCCGGAAGCACAAAGAATGAATTTACTTTTGCGTGCCCCTATAGAAGCCATGCGGGATATTAATTTTCCTGTAACCGGTCCTGGTTATATAAGGATACATGAATCAGAAGAATTTCTTAGAGATGCCGCCGAAATTTGGCTTGCTAATTTTATACAGATCTATGAAGACGGCAATCTTTTGGAACAATGGACTATTGATGCGGTACGTATATCTTTACCATCCGATCGTTCTTTTGTCGATTATGATAGTGCTCATAAGCTAGTGACTGGCCCACCGATGTCTGATGATACAGAATTATTCTTCAATCAGGCCTTACTTGATGTAAAAATTAGTTATCCAATTACCTCAAGATTTTCTGAGTTTTCAGTTGATCCAAATTTTAATGGTTTAGGTTTGAGAACCACTACGGTGATGAATTTTATTCCTGAAGAAGGGGTTCGCCGAGTTTTTAGGTTTTCAGATAATCCCGGGATTGTTAGATTAGATCCACGCTGGCATCATGCTTTTACTCGATTTATTGATTTCGGTATTCAGCACATTCTAAACGGGACTGATCATTTGCTGTTTGTTTTTTGTTTAATACTTCCTTTTAGAAAAATTCGTCCACTCGTTATCATTGTTACATCATTCACGGTAGCTCACTCAATAACATTAATAGCGTCGGCATTCGGGATGGCCCCTAAATCATTATGGTTTCCTCCCCTAATCGAGATGTTGATTGCCGCATCCATTGTTTACATGGCGATAGAAAATTTATTCAATTCTCGTTGGGAAAGACGCTGGTTAACTGCTTTTTTCTTTGGCCTCTTCCATGGATTTGGGTTTTCATTTGCTTTGAGTGAAACTCTGCAATTTGCAGGCAGTCATCTTATTACTTCTTTGCTCGCTTTCAATTTGGGAGTTGAGATAGGGCAATTATTATTGATAATTCTGTCGGTTCCTTTGATTAATTTAGTGGTTCGGAATGAGAGATATAAGCGGCCCTTTATTTTTGTTGTGTCAGTAATCATTGCTCATACTGCATGGCATTGGATGAGCGAAAGGTATTCAGTATTAAATGCTTATCAGTTTGACATATCTACCATTATTGCACTTGAGGGCGATGCCGGAATGAAGTGGATAATATTCTTGCTTATTACAAGTATTATTTTTTGGTGTCTGCATCGTATTTATGAACGCTTTATTACTTATAATAAATAAGTCTTTGCTTGCATAAAGCTTTAACGTTTTTGAGTTACGCGGTAAGCTCGGTTACCATCTTTTTCGCTCATGGTTAGAAAAATGTTTTAAATAAGGAGTAACAATGCAGTCTTTAATGATAGTTTTACTTGGCCTGGCAGGAATGACACTAGGGTGGTTCTTTTATTCAAAATTTATAGCTACCAAAATTTACCAACTTGATCCTAATTTTGTCACACCTGCACATGAATTTAATGATGGTGTGGATTATCACCCCACAAATAAGTACGTACTTTGGGGTCATCATTTTACCTCTGTTGCAGGAGCTGCACCTATTGTCGGGCCAGCAATTGCCGTTTATTGGGGGTGGGTTCCCGCTGTTCTTTGGGTAACAATCGGGACGGTATTTTTTGCTGGAGTCCATGATTTTGGTGCATTATGGGCTAGCGTAAGACATCAAGGAAAATCTATTGGTTCGCTCTCAGAAGCAGTGATTGGTAAGCGTACTCGTTCACTCTTTATGGTGGTTATTTTTCTCGTTTTACTCATGGTAAATGCCGTCTTCGGAGTGGTTATTGCAGGCGCTTTTGTTAATACCCCCAATGCTGTTTTTCCAGCATGGTCAGCGATTGTCGTGGCATTAATTATCGGTCAGTTGATTCATCGGAATTATAATTTGATGCTGTTATCCATAGTGGGAGTATTTGCATTGTATGGATCTATATATGTTGGCAGCGTGATTCCTTTGGAGCTTCCAGATGGAATTTTAGGTTTTTCAGCTAACGGAAATTGGATACTTATTCTTTTTATTTATGCTGCAATTGCTTCAATGCTGCCAGTATGGGTTCTTCTCCAGCCTAGGGATTTCATTAATGGTATGCAATTATTTGTAGGGTTAATTCTTTTGTACGGAGCCGTGGTGCTATCGTTACCGGACATATCAGCTCCCGCCTTTAATCATCAAGTAGGCGCGGATGCACCCTCATTAATACCGCTATTATTTGTCACTATTGCCTGCGGCGCTGTTTCTGGTTTTCATGGTATTGTTTCATCTGGCACCAGTTCAAAACAGCTAAACAAAGAGACCGATGCACGTTTTGTAGGATATATGGCATCTATCGGTGAAGGCTCCCTAGCATTGATAACCATTGTAGCTGTTAGTGGCGTTGCTCTAGCAGCTACTCCAGAGATATGGCATCAGATCTATGAAAAATATGGAACTGCAGGAGCGGCTACCTTCATACAAGGGGGCGCCCAGATGATTACTAATGGCTGGGGGTTACCTGTTGGCATATCAACCACTTTACTTGCGACCATGGTGGTCTTATTTGCTGGCACGACAATGGATTCTGGTGTACGTCTTCAGCGATATATCATTCAGGAATGGGGGGATATTTATGGTATTGATCTCTTTAAAAAGGGAGTGATTGCAACATTAATTGCTGTCTTTTGTTGTCTACTACTCGCATTTGGTGCAGGAGGGGCAAGCGGTTCAGGTGGGCTGGAAATATGGCCTCTGTTTGGATCCACAAATCAAATTCTGGCCGGCATGACTCTTCTAGTTATTTCTGTGAAATTAATCAAAATGGGCAGGCCTGCAAGATATACATTACTTCCAATGATTTTTGTTTTAATCACTTCCTGTTGGGCTGCTATTCTTAAGTTGATCGAGTTTTGGTTGGCTGCAAATTGGTTATTGGTGACCATAGATGTTGTCGTTTTAGTGACCAGTTTTATGGTGATTCTGGAAGCAGCATCGGTAGTGGGTCAATTTCTTCGCGAAAAAACCAACCAAGAATAGGTGGTTTTTTACAACAAATGCGGAAAAAATCCGAAAAAAGTGAAAAAAATCCATATTAATTGATAAAATTATAGAAATTTCTTATGAAAAAAGCTTGTCCTTGCTTTTATTTTGTAATCCCGTAATTTACGAGTATTTTTGGCATGATCGTTAGTAAAAATAGGGATTTCAAACAGTTAATACCCGACCTAAATGGGCTAATTTTTTTCAAATTCAGATAAATTGTTGTTTAAAAACAACATTTTTCGTGGTATGGAACAAAAAAAACGGAACATTTCCATAAAAAAAACTTTATTTTACTGCTTTAGGATGGTTCAATCGTACTCAACCACGTCTGCGGTGAGTGGACGTTGGTCCTTATGGGATCAATAAAGCGGACCGTGGGTGTAATTTTGTTAGCAATCAAGGGAAAAACGAGATTGCTTTGTCGGGTCAGGAAACTGGCCTTCAATATTAATCGTTTATGGGAGACCTGTATCGATGAATAAACTAATAAGGCCAGCTTGGCTGGCTATAACAACGGTCGTTCTGGCTTTCGGCGCTTTGCCGGCCAGCGTTTCTGCACAAGGTGCAGACGAGGCTGTCGAGGAGATCGTAACGATCGGTACTCGTCGCCAAGGACGTACCGCGATTGACACCGCTGTGCCGATCGACGTTTTCAGTATAGAAGATATTGACTCTGTGTCATCTTCTGACTTGATTGACGTCGTTCGAACTTTGGTGCCATCGTTTAATGTGAGCCGACAGGCCATTAGTGACGGTGCGACGATGATTCGTCCTCCAACACTGCGTGGTCTCGATGCTGATAAAACGTTGGTACTAATTAACGGTAAGCGGCGACATCGTTCAGCACTCGTGTTGCTTGGTGGATTCGGTTCTCACGGACCTGATCTGGCAACAATACCGGGTATTTCTTTAAAATCTATCGAAGTTCTACGAGACGGTGCATCAGCACTTTATGGTTCTGACGCCGTTGCCGGTGTGATGAACTTTAATCTTCGGGATGCTTCTGAAGGTGGTGAAATCCGCATCCAGTATGGTGTTTATGATGACCATGCAGGTGGTACAGCGGATGGAGGCATTGGATCACGTAGCACTTATGAAGGTCAGGGCGGAGAGAAAGACTATAAGGTAGCGCTTAATTTTGGTATGCCGCTTACCGATAATGGTTTTGTCAACGTCAGCGCTGAGCTGTTTGAAGCACAAGGCACTAGCCGTGCTGGTCGTTATCAATACGGCCAAAGCGCTATGGCTGAGCCTCCATCAGTAGCAGCGTTAAGAGTAGATACGGATGTTGATCATGACGGAATTGCTAGTACTCCTACGCAAACCCGTTATGGACCAGATGCGTTAACGGAAGTTTACAGCGCAACAGGTCAGTTATTGACAATTCGTAATGCTATTGACGGTATTCCTGATGATCTCGATGAAAGGTATGCAAAAAACCTTTGCTTCTCTGAGATTGGCTATGGAGACTGTAATGAGATGACTTGGGGTGCACCAAACCGCGATGGTATTCGTGTGTTTGTTAACGCAGGTATTCAATTATCTGACTCAAGCGACCTTTATGCTTTCTTTAACCATAATGACTCCAATACCGACGGTAGTTTCTACCATCGTCGTCCTGGTATCGCTCAGTTCAAGTTAAGCCGTAACCAGAATGGTGAGATCAACAATCCACGTAACATGTATCCTGGTGGTTTTACACCTCGATTCCACGGTAACGTGATTGATGAGGGTCTTACAGCTGGTCTTCGAGGCGACATGGATAATGGATTAAACTACGACTTCAGCACACGCTATGGTCATAACACCATACGGTATATTCTTGATAATACCCGTAACCCTTCAATGGGTCCGGAATCACCAAGAACATTCCGTCCTGGTAACCTAGTGAATGATGAACTTGCATTCAACGCGGACTTCTCAAAAGAGTTTGACGTTGGTATGGATAATCCAATGAACTTTGCATTTGGTCTTGAATGGCGTGAAGAAGAGTATATCATCGAACAAGGTGATACTGCTTCATGGACTGTCGGACCTTATGGTGCTCCAGATCCATGGAACTTTGACGTAACTACAGCGGAAGCAGCTGCTGATGGTGAGACAAGAGCAATGGGATGTTATATTCCTAACTTGCCTTTCACACCAGGTGTAGCTTGTGATTCTGGCGATCCAATCCACAATGCATTACCAGTGGGTTCTAATGGATTCCCAGGTTATCACCCGACCTACATAGGTAATTATGCTCGTGATAGTGTCGCGGCATATGCTGACGTGGAAGTAGACGTTACAGATCAGTTTCTATTCAATGTAGCTGGTCGTTACGAAGACTTCTCTGACTTCGGTGACAACTTCAGTTGGAAAGTGGCATCTCGTTATACAATTAACGATATGTACACCATCCGAGCTTCTGTGGGTACAGGATTCCGTGCTCCGACACCTGGTCAAATTTCGACCAAGAACGTGTCAACACGGATTGATAGTAATGGAGAGCCAGTGGCTGAGGGTATTTTCCCAGCTGACCATCCAGTGACTTCACACTTTGGTGGTAAATTGCTTGAGGCAGAAACCTCACAGTCAATTACTATTGGTATCTCTGCAACACCGTCAGATAACCTCACAGTAACATTGGACTTGTATCAGATCTCATTGGACGATCGTATCGTATTGTCATCTGACTTCGCAGTAACCGACGCGATTAAAGCTGCGCTCTTAGCTGCTACACCAAGCTATGACGCGAAAGATATCGCTCAGGTTAGCTTCTTCACGAACGATCTAACGACTGAGACCACAGGTATCGATCTTGTTGCTACTTATAACATGGATTGGGCAGGTGGTAATACTGTCTTGTCTGCAGCTGCAAACTGGAATAGTCTCGAGATTTCAAATCGAGTCAACCGGGGAACTTCTGCAGCACCTACGTACTTCGTAGGCGCCGAGTCTGTTCATGATAACGAGCATGGCGCTCCAGAATATCGGATGAACCTTACTGCTCGTCATACCATGAATAATGAAATGGTAGTTACGCTTAGAGGTAACATGTACGGCCCATATCAGAATGCGACCAACAATGCACTGACTACAATCAGTGATTTCAGTCGTGTTGTACAATGGGACGGAGACGTTACTTGGGATCTGTCAGAAGGCTATCGATTGACATTAGGTATTAATAACATCTTTAACCAGATGCCTGATTTCGATCATAATAATGAAAGTTGTTGCGGACGTGATATCCGTACTGACTCCCTCCAAGACTGGCAGGGTACACAGTACTACGTTCGAGGCCAAATTAGCTTTTAAGCTTGGCTAAAAAATAATTGAGTGAACACTCTTTTAGAGTAAACTCACTTGATGATAAAACCCCCGCAATGCGGGGGTTTTTTTTGACCTTTTTTTATCAATTGATAACTTTGAAAGCGCTTAAAATTTTGAGTGGAATATATTCAAATGTACTTGGATATCCAAGATAAAATATTTTCCATCACTTCAGCTTTGTTAATTTCATTAAGTATTTCATGCCGAGCTTGGGAATAGATTTTAAGGGTAACTTGGTTGTGATTAGTTTGTTGATAGTTGGCGGTAAGTTTTTTTAGCCCTGCGCTACCTCCCACTGGATCAAGCTCGCCTCCCGTAATTAATATGGGCAGCGATGATGGAATTTTTTTTAAAGAGTCCTTATGACTGATCTCAATCAGTCCATTAATTAAATCCAACCACAGTTGATTGCTAGATTGAAATCCACATAATGGATCTGTCATATAATCATCAACAATCTGTTCATCTCTTGATAACCAATCGAAATCGGTACGATTCGGTGAAAAGTTTTTATTAAAATCAGAGAATCCTAACTTATTAAGCAGTGCACTTTTAGTGCGAATACCTCTACGCCATATTTCAAATTTAGCCAGTATTGTGATTAATTTTAGTTTCTTTTTTTGTGGCCAGGTCGATGCAGACAATATCAGAGCATTTGTATCCTTTGGGTGTCGCATAACGAAACTTTGTGCGATATAAGAACCCATGCTGTGCCCTAAAAGTATAAGAGGTATCTGTGGAGATTGCTCAAGGGAATATTTTTGAACTGTCCTACAATCCGATATCAGTTTTTCCCATCCTAAGGTATCTGAAAAATGCCCTAAATCTGAAGGACTAATGGTTTCGCCATGTCCACGTTGATTATGGATGATTACCGAGTAACCATTTTCTGTAAATTTTTTTGCGACTTGATGATATCGTAAAGCATGTTCGCCTAGACCGTGTAAAATTTGAATTATTGCTTTTGCTTTTCCTGAAGGGCTCCATGAGTATATTGGGATAACATGATTGTCATTCTGTCTACTACTTAAAGTGACTTTTTGGAAGTCAACAACGTTTGGCATTGGGCTATTTGCTTAGCCGTTTTATAGCTTCTTTAGATTTAACAACCCACATTTTTTGCGTTTTATTGTAATGTTGTGGCGCTAAATCTGCTTCATTTACAATCTCTGTGTATAACTCTAGCGCCTCATCACATGCTCCTGTTGTTTCAAGAAGTTCAGCATAACGACATCTCGCTTCTGCGCCGCTAAAATAGGTGATCACGGATTCGTATTCTTCTTTTGCTGTTTCAGTTGCATTACAGTATACGAGCGATCTCGCATACATAAGATGACCGCTTGCTGATCGATATGACGGGTTTTTGACCCTAAGTTTATCAAGTGTTTTGATTGTTTTTTCGTATTCCTGGTTTGCAAATTCTGCTTCCGCCAATCCAAGTAAAAGGTCCGGATCATCAGCATAAATGCCCTTCAGTGTGCTTTTGTAATGTTTGATAGCTTCTTCGGCCCTGTTATTTTCTATTAAAGTTTTGGCCAGGTGTCTCGCAGCATCGACGCTTCCAGATAATTTATGTGTTTTTTCAAGCTTTTGTATATTCGCACCGGGATTTACAGATTTCCTAATTCCACGGAAAGTTTTTTTTGTTTTCGGGTTTCCCATGATTTCGGGAAGTAATTCGACAATAAAATAAATTAAAGATCCAAGTAATGGGGTAAAGAAAATAATAAATGCCCAATATATGGGCCGCCTAGTTCTAAAGACATGAACAAGCATAAAAATTTGTATAATAAGAGAAAGATAAAATAGTGGTTCATTTCTCATGGTATTCTTCCGTCTTTATTGTAAAAGTATTTTATCTTTTTAAATACTAACATAAGGAATAGTAGAAACAGGAATACCAGCATTGTATTGGTTTAGATTTTTATTTGATGAATGGCTAACGAAAATAATTTTTTGTTTATAATCATACTTTTTAATGTTTAGATATTTAATTGTTAAGAGAAGCATATAACAATGACTGATAGAGATTCACAGCTCACATCTTCCGTTCTAATGATTCGCCCGACATGTTTTTATGGCAATCCATTAACGGCGACATCAAATCGTTTTCAGGTGAAAACTGATGCAAACATTGCTGATCAACTGAAAAAGGCCTTAGAGGAATTTGAATTATTTACGATCGCGCTAAAAAAGTGTGGGGTGGAAGTAATTGAATTTAATGATACGGAAGAACCGCCTAAGCCAGATGCAATATTTCCTAATAATTGGGTGAGTTTTCATGCTGATGGCACAGTTGTTCTTTATCCTATGGAAGCTGTTAATCGAAGGACAGAACGTCGCCATGACATTATTGATCAGCTTGTTTCCAACTATAATTTTAGGGTGACTAAGGTTTTCGATTTGTCTTATCATGAGAAAGAAGGCCATTACCTAGAGGGCACTGGTAGTTTGGTTCTTGATAGGGTTAATCGTATTGCTTATGCTTGCATTTCTTCAAGAACCCATTTGGATGTCCTTGGTGATTTTTCTCAAAGGATGAACTTTACTATTGTGGCTTTTAACGCAGTAGATCAAAATGATATACCGATTTACCACACAAATGTATTAATGTGTATTGGCGATTCCCTTGCCGTAATATGCGGTAAAGCAATTCCTAATTCTGATGAGCGCAATGCAGTTTTTGAGAGCCTTAAAAGAACAGGGCATGAAATTGTGGTACTCACTATTGACCAAATGAATGCTTTTGCTGGAAATATGCTCGAGCTAACAACATCAAGCAGTAAAAATATAATTGTCATGTCCCAACGGGCAAAAAATTCGTTAACTAAGGAACAAGTTCTCCAGATTGAAGAAAAAACTAGAATCTTAAGTGTGCCTATCGATACCATTGAAAGTATTGCAGGCGGGAGTGTTCGCTGTATGATGGCAGAAATTTTTTTGCCACGAAAAAAGGGTAGCCGTCAAGGATAAAATATGTCAAGGATTCGAGATAAAATTTTGATGTGCGCGCCCGATTATTTTTCCATTAATTACGCAATTAATCCTTGGATGATTGAGCACAAAGGATCATCTGATCAAAAGAAAGCAAAAAAGCAATGGTCAATCCTTAAAGATGTTATCAGTGAATACGCGGATGTAGTTACTGTTGAGCCTCAATCAGGTTTGCCTGATATGGTTTTCACGGCAAACGCAGGATTGGTTGTAGATCAGAAGGTGATTCCCAGCCATTTTATTCCACTTGAACGTCGTCCTGAAGAACAATATTTTAAACATTGGTTTAAAAAAAATAATTTTAAATGTTTTGAGCTTAACGAACAGATTAAGTTTGAGGGCGCGGGCGATTGCCTTTTAGATAAGGGCGGGTCTTGGTTATGGACAGGCGTAGGTTTCAGAACCGAAATAGAAGCTCATGCTGAGATAGAGAGGTTTTTTGGAATTAAAGTGGTTGCCCTTCATTTAGTGGATCCTCATTTCTATCATATTGATACTTGTTTTTGTCCGCTTACTGGCGGTTTTGTTATGTATTATCCTCCAGCATTCAATTCTGAATCTAGATTAGCGATTGAAGATAGAATACCTCTCCATAAAAGAATTATTGTCAACACCATGGATGCTGAAAATTTTGCATGTAATGCCATTAATATTGGTAATGTCATTATACTGAATAAAGCTTCTAGCACACTAAAGAGTAAATTGATAAATGCTGGTTTTAAAATTCGAGAGGTTGACTTATCTGAGTTTCTAAAGGCAGGAGGTTCAGCAAAATGTTTAACCCTGAAATTAACTGAATCAGAAAAATTTTGAACTTCAGACATGTTTCTATAATGTTCTCTTCATCAGTTTGATAAATAGATATTTTTGGAAGCATTAGATGCGATTAATGATCCTTTTGAAAAACATCCATTTTCGCCTCTTTTTCGGAGCGGTGATGATTAGTTTCTCACCCGTTTTTGTGAATATTGCTAACGTAGCTCCCACTACCAGCGGTTTTTATCGTGTATTATTTGGTGGAATTGCACTAACGTTTTTTATTTTTCTTAGCGGCAAAAAAATTTCTTTCAATCAGTCAGCTTGGATTGCTATTTTTTGCTCCGCTATTTTTTTCTCATTTGATTTGTGGTTTTGGCATCGTAGTATCTTATATGTCGGTCCTGGTCTAGCTACACTACTGGCAAATATGCAGGTTTTTTTTATGATGGCTGCAGGAGTTTTATTGTTTAAACAAAAACCTTCTGTGCGACAGATTATCTCTGTACCTCTGGCGATCATAGGTTTGTTTATGGTGGTAGGTATAGATTGGTCAAATCTTCCTCAAAATTATCAGCTTGGTATAGTATTCGGTATTCTTACAGCTATTAGTTATTCAGGTTACATGTTGTGTATGCGTCAGGCTCGGATTAATTCAACTTATTCGATTCCTATGCGTGAAATTGCGATTATGTCACTATTTGTATCTATTTTTCTTGGTAGTACCGCCATTTTTGAAGGTAAATCTCTACTAATACCGACAGTGATTGATTTTTCTTGGTTGTTGGCCTATGGAGTTTTATCTCATGCTGTTGGGCTGGTATTGATAGCTAGCAGTCTTGCAAGGGTACCAACCACAGAAGTAGGATTAGCTCTTCTACTGCAACCATCATTAAGTTTTCTTTGGGATATCTTATTTTTTAATCGCTCCACAAGTCTAGTCGAAGCGCTAGGTGTGCTTATTGTATTATTCGCCATTTTTCTTGGATTTAAACGCAATAGCCAGCAGAAACTTCTGGGCTAGTATATGTTATTGTTATAAGTAATATTTGATTTTACATTTTAAGGAAATAAAAAATGCTTGAGCTTGGCGTTAAGTTTTTATTGAGCTATTTCATAGGATCAATACTTGGCTCTTCATTGATGGGAAAAATTTACGGTGGTGTTGATATTCGTACAATGGGAAGTGGCAATGCGGGAGGAACAAATGCACTTCGTACCCAGGGATTGGCATTTGCACTCGGTGTAATTATTGTTGATGTTGGTAAAGGCGCTATTGCTGCCGGTTTGATACCAGGCATGAATATACCTTTTATTCCCGAAGATCCCGAGGTATCACGTACCGGAATGATCTTTTGTTGTGCTATTGCTTCAGTTATGGGTCATGTTTGGCCGATGTGGTATCAATTTCAAGGCGGCAAAGGGGCTGCTACATTAATTGGAACTTTATTGGTACTCTCTCCAGCGATGATTTTACCGTTACTTTTAGTCTGGATTATAGTTTTAGTGATCTTTGGATTTGTAGGTCTTGCGACAATCTGTGCAGGCCTATTTACTCCAATTTACTTGCTGATAACTCAATCATCCCTCGATGGACCATTATTTGCTTATTGTATAAGTATTGCCTTGTATTTGATCTATACTCATCGATCAAATATTCATCGAATGAAAGAAGGTACCGAGCACAAAAATGAAAAAATGATGATTTTTCATAGAAAAAAGCATGACTGATATTAGTGCGCGTGAAATTAGACGTCTTCTACCAAAAAAATTTTTAAAACATTTATCTTCTATTGAAGTATTTGATCAGATCGATTCTACGAATAGTTATCTATTAGATAAGGAAGAACCCTCATCGGAAGCAATGCATGTTGTCATTGCGGGATGCCAATCTTCCGGCAGAGGGAGAAGAGGGCGTCAATGGTACTCACCTCGTTCTGGATTATATCTATCGGTTTCCTATCCGCTAACAAATAAAAGAAATTCTGGATCTTTAACACTTGCTATTGGTTCGGCATTAGCTGATCTATTGTTTAATATTGGTGTAAATGATATTCGTTTAAAATGGCCTAATGATTTAATTGTTAATGAAAAAAAACTCGGAGGAATACTCATTGAATCACGCGATACTAAAAAAATTATCTGTGGTATTGGTATCAATATAAATTTCCCTGATAAGGAATTCAGTATAACGGGCATTGATATTAATCCGATAGATCTTAAAACGATACTATTTGACGTTCCATCCATAGAACAATTGGCAAAGTTACTAATACCTTGTTTATATGATGCAATTACTGGATTTTTTAATGCAGGATTTTCTGCCTATCAGGAAAAATGGACGAAGTACGATTACTTAGTTGAGAAGGAAGTTGTTGTGAATCAATCAGAGGCTACTATCTGTGGAACTTATAAAGGTATTGATAAAAACGGCTCACTTCTGTTACAAAATAATAATGGATTACATCACATTATCTCCGGATCAGTTAGGTTGAGAAAAAAGAGATGAGATTATGAATAATATCACTGCACTACTAATGGATATTGGTAATTCAATTGTTAAATGGGGCGTCTTAGATGGTGGGTTAATCCAATCCATAAGTTCAGTAACTCATGAAAAAATAAATAACGTGGGTTTTTCCTCAATAACTACTAGTATTCCACGGAAAGTTGATCGTGTTATTGCAAGCAATGTCGCTGGAACAAATTTTGCTGTTCGCTTATCAGCTGCAATAGGGATACATTGCCAAAGTGATATAAATTTTGTAACTAGTGCAAAATCTGCGTTTGGTATAAAAAACGCTTATAAAAATCCACGTCAGTTTGGAGTTGATAGGTGGGTTGCTTTGGTTGGCGCTAGATCTGAATTCCGTTCATCTTTATGTGTTGTTGATATAGGAACTGCGGTAACTATCGATGTAATTAATAAGGATGGCAAACACATTGGAGGACAAATTATTCCAGGTATTGAGCTGATGGAGCATGTTTTGAGTGACGAGACAAGTAATATCAAGAGTGCTAAGAAAATGCTTAAAGATCCTCTGAAAGGTACGAGTATGTTTGCTAACAACACTAAAATGGCCATTCAAAATGGTTCTGTTAATGCAATTAGTGGAGCAATTGAGCGAGTCATTGGGACGTTGCGATCAGATGGCTATAAACCTAAGGTTATTGTAACCGGTGGTGATGCACCCAGAATTTTAAAACAATTTGATGATCAACTTATCTATCGACCCCATCTGATCTTACAGGGTTTGGCCTATATAGTTCAGAATGAAGGAAGCTAAGTTTGATTGAATAATTTTAATTCCTATTTGAAAATCTATTTTTTAATTATTCGATTCTTAATGGCTTAACCCGAAGTTCCCAATCAAAGTGATCATTAGGTCCGTTTGGCCCAATCCTGCCTTCTGCTGATTTTAACAATGAGTCTGGCTTATACATTTTCCCGTCTTTTAGCACAAACTGGATATTGCGAGTGGTTTTAATATCTTGGAGAGGGTTACCTGTAACAACAAAAAGATCTGCCAGTTTACCAGGTTCTATAGAGCCAATTTTATCTGCGATACCCAGTGCATTTGCTCCATTAATAGTAGCTGCTTTTAGTACAAAAATATTTGGTATTCCAGCATAAACCATGGCCAGTAGTTCTCGGTGATATGCAAATCCCGGTAACAATGTCGTATAAACCGGTTCATCAGTTCCCACCACAAGAAGTTTTTCGCCACCAGATTCATAAAGATTTTTTAACTCAAGCACGCGCTGCGCGAATTCAGGAGGACTAGATTCAGGGGGAGGCTCGCCTCGCGCCTCAAGTAATTTTTGTGTATAAGGGGTGAAATACTTAGCTTCATCGGTCCAAACCATATCTGCTGCAAGTTCTTTTCTCAGATTGATTCCTCCATACATTTGTAGGTTAGCATCATAATAGACTTGGTGTTTAATGATTAAATCGATCATTTCTTTCATGTTCTTACTTTTTGGCCCGCCTTCTCCTAATGTAATTCGGTGCTCGATGCGATCAATTCCCATAAGGATCGCATCTCGTAGATCTACATCATACTCGCCATTATAGTTTGCTAGATGTCCAGTAGTTGTCATGCCATTTTTGTGAGCCTGTTCAATTAGAATTTTAGCTTCACCAGGCGTTGCCTGCTTGATTTTAATACTAATGACTCCCTTTTCTGCCCATTTATCTACCTCTGCACGGATTTCTTCTTCTGTAATATCATTTGGCCAGGCGGAACATTCGTCCGCAGCTGTTTTTACGCTGTATTCGCATCTGAAGCCGCCAAAATAAGGTCCGGAAGCAAATAGCCTTGGACCAACTGATTCTCCTGCATCAACAAGATTTCGTTGTTCTAGGACACGTTCGGGGTAGTATTCGCCTGCTGACCAAGTAGAAGTTACACCGTTTGCAAGAAAGATGATGCCATTGTATTTCACTTCTTCTACACGTCCGACATCTACGAGATTAAAATTGTAGTGGGCGTGCAGATCTATCATACCGGGAAGAATGGTTTCTGAGTTTGTCAAATCAATTACACTGGTTGCTGAGAAAATTTTTTCCTGAAGATCAGCGTCAATTTCAACGATTTTCCCTTCACGGATCACAATGCCTGTATTTTTTCGAAGCGAATTACTTACTCCATCGAACAGCCAACCACCGCGAATTATAATTTCATTTAATGGCGGATCTGACCATTGTGGATACGTGACTGCTGGCATCAGCAATAGGGAAAGAATCACCATTTTGAATAATCTAATGAAGCTTTTTACTAACTTTTTCATGTCATTGTTATACCATTTAATTTCTTAGAGAAAAAATAAAAAAAATCTTTAAAAAGATTCCTAAATTATTTATAAAACCTCATAATACAATTTATGGATAGCTCTTTTTGTTCATAAGCATACGTTAAATAATTTGCAAAGATAGTATATACATTATGTGCCGGTATAGCTCAGTTGGTAGAGCAACTGATTTGTAATCAGTAGGTCCCGAGTTCGACTCTTGGTGCCGGCACCAATTATATTTAAATTTATGAATAACACTAAACGATTAGCGGTTGATGTAGGCGGGACTTTTATTGATTTTGTTAGCTTAGATCAAAGTACAGGAAAAATTACTGTCGAAAAAGTCCGGTCTGCAGGCCAACTGGAAAATCAATTTTTTGAGGGTTTAAGTAATCTTAATCTTGATGTTAAAGAAATCGAGATGATAGTGCACGGCTCTACTCTAGTTATTAATACTATTATCCAAGAAGATGGCGCAAAGGCTGGTTTAATTACGACTCAGGGATTCCGGGATGTACTTGAACTTGGTCGGGGTAGCCGAGAAGAAATTTACAATCTATTTTTTAAACCTCCAAAATCCATTATTCCGAGATATTTGCGTTTTGAAGTAGCTGAAAGACTAGATGCAAATGGCGATGTTATAACGCCGCTCGACGAGACAATGGCGAAAGAAGTTGTTTTAGCTCTAAAAGAGCAAGAGGTTGAGAGTATTGCGGTTTGTTTTTTGCATGCTTATGTCAATCCAATTCATGAAAAACGTATGGCTAAGATTGCGAATGATGTATTTCCAGATGCAAAAATCTCTATTTCCTCAGATATTGCACGAGAGTGGAGGGAGTTTGAGCGAACCAATACAACAGCCTTAAATGCTTATGCTCAACCTCGAATGGAAAATTATCTATCTCAACTAGATAAACAATTAAATAACAATGGTTATAAAGGCGCTCTCACAATAATGAAATCAAGCGGGGGGATTACTACTTCTGATGTTGCTCAAAAAAAGCCGATTATGACAATTCAATCTGGTCCGGCAGGAGGAGTTATTGGGGCGCAGCGACTCGCGGATATTCTGAAAATAAAACATATGGTTGTTGCTGATGTCGGCGGAACAACTTTCGATGTTTCGCTTATTTATGATGGTAGATATCTGGAAAGTACTTCTTCAAAATTACATCGACGACCTATTTTACAGCCAACTATTGATATTGTATCTATTGGTGCCGGCGGAGGAAGCATTGCTTGGATTGATCAAGAAGCAGGGTTGCGCGTAGGACCTCAAAGTGCTGGAGCTGATCCTGGGCCAGTATGTTTTTCAATGGGAGGAGAGGAGCCGACTGTTACTGATGCCCAATTAGTCCTGGGCTACCTTAATCCTAAAACATATCTCGGTAAACGCATGCATCTTGATTTAGATGCCGCTAGAAAGGCAATTAAAGTGAAGATAGCCGAAAAACTTCATCTTTCTACTGAAGAAGCTGCTGCCGGAATTATTCAAATTGCTGCCACAAATATGGCTTATGCAGTACGACAAATTACGGTTGAGAGGGGTCATGATCCCCGAGAATTTTCGCTTACTTGTATTGGTGGCGGAGGAGGTCTTTTTGCCGGGGAAATATTAAAGGAGCTTCAAATGAAGCAAGTGATACTACCTCAAAACCCAGCTGTATTCTCTGCCTGGGGTTTACTCAATGCTGATTATCGTGAAGATGTAACAAAACCCTTTTTAATTTCCCGTAAAGATGTTACTCCCAAAGCTTTGAAAATAGAATTTGAAACGCTAGAAAATGAGGTAAGAAAATGGTTTTCAAGTGAGAATATAGATTTCAATAAAATGACGATTGAAAGATTTGCTGAGATGAGATATTTAGGGCAAGAACATACTTTGAAAATTCCTATTAATAAAGAGGATTTTTTGGATTCAGATCTTATAAAATTAAGAGATCGTTTTGATATTCATTATAAAAAAGCATATAGCCACGCATTACCAAATCATGATATTGAATTTGTTATTCTCCGTTTAGCGGCGATTGGAACAATTGATAAACCTGATCTTTCTAAGATTAATCCAAGCAAAAATAATGGAATTCTAAAGTCATCAGAAGAACGTCAAGTATATATGTCTAATCAAAAACAACTTTTTTCCTGTAAAGTCTTTCAAAGGGACGAGCTTTCATCTGGAATGGAAATCATTGGGCCGGCTTTTATCGAGGAATGGAACAGTACCATTCTGATACATTCAAAACAGCGGGCTGAAGTAGATGATTTAGGTAATTTATTTATTAAGGTAAAAACATGAGTAATCTTGATCCTATTACCAAGCAAGTGATTCGTAATGCCACCAGAGCCGCTGCAACTGAAATGCAAACAACTTTGATTAAAACAGCGCATAGTCCATTGATCTATGAAGTTCAAGATTTTGGGGTTGTTATGACCAATCGGTTTGGACAATTAATTTCTGAGGGATCTGCACTAGCGGGTTTTTTAGCGTGTTTACCACCTACCATACAAAGTGGAATTCAATTATTTGGCGAGAATGGATTTAGCGAAGGCGATATTATTTTAACTAACGAACCATATGATACTGGGACACATATTAGTGATACAGCTCTTTATATGCCGGTTTTTTATGACAATAAGCTGGTGGCTTTTACCTCCGTAATGGCGCATTGGGCAGATATCGGAGGATATACTCCTGGCGGTTGGTGTCCTACTACGACTGATGTCCATCAGGAGGGAATTATTTTTTCACACAATAAACTTTATGAAGGAGGGGTTCTCAATAACGAACTACATCGTTTTATTCTAAAAAATGTACGCAGTCCAGAGGCAGTTGATGGAGATCTTAACGCCAAAATTGCTGCATGTCAGACCGGTGTTAAACGGTATTTGGAATTATGTGATCGTTATAGTGCAGAAATAGTAGAGAAGACATTATTGGAAGTTATGAATCAATCTGAAGAGAGAATGCGAGGTGAGATTAGAAATTTTCCAAATGGCACCTATCATGCAGAGACATATCTAGATAATGATGGTATTCGTCTTGATCAGCCTTGTAAAATTTCAGTTGATGTTACGGTTGAAGATGAAATTTTGAAGATTGATTGGTCTGGCTCAGATCCGGCAACTTTAGGTCCCGTTAATCACCCGATGGTTGGCACAAAAGCCCTCTGCGGTACGGTCATGAAGTATCTTACTATGCCCGATGATCCTACTAATGATGGACATCTACGACCACTCGTTGTTACCGCTCCACAAAATACTATTGTTAGTGCAGAATACCCTGCTCCTTGTGATTCCTATGGTTATGTAGCGGAATTAATCATTCATTTGCTCATTCGAGCTCTAGCAGAAGCTGTCCCTGATCGTTGTCCAGCTGCGAGTTATCAGATGTACGCATGTAGCATAATGAGAATGGATCCCCGTTATGGAAAGACTTTCTATCATTCTGAGCCAATTGATGGTGGAGGAGGGGCATTTCCTCATGATGATGGGCCTAGTGGAATGATGTTTGTGGGTAATGGAGATGCTCCTAATGTCCCTGTAGAAGTTATTGAATCACGCTACCCATTGAGGATTACGCGTTATAGTTTCAATGATAATAATTCAGGTATCGGAAAGTATCGTGGAGGCTATGGAGTTATTAGAAATTATGAGATGTTAGAAGATAATATTTTTCTGCAGACTTCTACTGAAAATAATAAACATCGGCTTTGGGGTCTTAGTGGCGGAGGTGATGCTGGTATATCAAACACTATTATTAACGAAGGTACAGAACGAGAAATTAATCTCGACGATAGAGTATCTGATTATGGGCCGCTAATGTCAGGGGAAACATTGACCATGAAAACTGCTAATGGAGGTGGTTGGGGTCACTCATCAGAAAGAGATATAAATTCGATTGCAGAAGATGTAAAGAATGATTTTCTTGATTTTGATGAAGCTATCAGACTTTTTAATATAGATCGCGGTGATTTAGTTGCCGCAATTGATCGGCAGTAGTGAAATAAAATTTCTCTACGCTTAATTTAAATACAATATTATAGTTTGAGAATCGGAGGGGCTATGTCCAAATACAGTGATCGTGATCTCGGGATGCACCGAAATATCACCCGGCGCGACTTCGTCAGTGGCGTGGGGACAGTGGTTGCCGGGTCGCTGGCCGCACCGCCATTTGCCCTGGCTCAACAGGAAACACGCACTGCAGCGGATTACTATCCACCGTCTCTGACTGGAATGCGCGGCAGTCATCCCGGTTCCTTCGAAACCGGCCATGCGCTTCGCGATGGGAGCAGCTGGAAAGATGCTGCCGATACCGGTGAACGCTACGACATGGTGGTGGTGGGCGGCGGGCTGAGCGGACTGTCGGCCGCCTATTTCTTCCTGACATCCGCCGGTCCAGATGCCCGGGTTCTGGTGCTGGAAAACCATGACGACTTCGGTGGCCACGCCAAGCGCAATGAGATGAGCTACCAAGGTCGTACACTGATGCTGAATGGCGGCACGTCGTATATCGAGTCCGTGCGTCAATACAGCACCGTCTCCAGAAACTTACTCGCGGCGATCGGCATCGACGTGGAAAGCGCAATTGTCACCAGCGATGAAGGGATGGGATTCTACCGTTCCCTGGGTCTGGGTCACAGTACGTTCTTTGCCAAAGAAGTATTCGGCAGCAGCGATCGGCTGGTTATGGGACGCGGAGGGGGAACTGACCGCAGCGGATGGGCTGATTGGCTGGCACAGACTCCGCTGTCGGCGGATGCGCAGAGGGACATCGCGCGACTCTACGATGACACATCCAATCCGAATTATATGCCGGGACTATCAGATGTAGGCAAGAAGGAGCGACTGGCCAAGATCAGTTACCTGGATTTCCTGCTGAATCTGGTCAAGGTGCATCCCGACGTAATCCCGTTCTTTAATGACCGCCCGAAGGGCAGCTTCTGTGTGGGCATCGACGCTCACCCGGCGCTCTACGCCTGGGCCCAGGGCTATCCGGGCTTCCAGGGCATGAACCTCGAGCCCAACCCGCTGGTGAGTCCGCTTTCTCATATCGGGGGCGGACAACATGGTCTCGAGAGCGAGTGGAATGAAGGACCGGACATCTACTTTCCAGACGGTAACGCGACGATCGCGCGGCTACTGGTTCGGGCCATGATTCCCAACGCGCTTCCGGGAACTTCGCTGGATGACTCAATGATGTCGCGTCTGGCCTATGATCGACTCGACCGCTCGAGCTCTAACGTGCGGATTCGTCTCAACAGCATGGTGGTAGGAGCACGGCATTTGGGCGATCCCGACGCCTCCAGTGGTGTTGAAATAACCTATGTGCGAAACGGCAAGGCTGAGAAGGTACAGGCGGGTCACTGTGTGATGGCGTGTTATAATGGCGTCGTCCCACACCTTGTTCCCGAGATGTCCGACACGCAGAAGACCGCACTCATGTACGGTGCCAAGATGCCCCTGGTTTACACCAACGTTCTTATTAAACAGTGGACAGCCTTTACCAAACTGGGTATCTCAGGGATCACTGCTCCGGGCATGTATCACACCGGCGCCACCCTGGGTCGGTCGGTGCAGTTCGGTGACTATCAACCCTCCTCCTCACCCGATCAGCCGATGATTCTTCGTATGGCCAGGGAGCCTTGTGCGCCAGGACACTCGAAACGGGAACAGCATCGCCTCGGCCGTGAGGATCTGCTTGCCACCAGCTTCGAGACCTTCGAGCGCAAAATCCGGGACCAGCTCGGCCGAATGTTGGAGGGCGGTGGTTTCGACCCGGCTCGAGACATCGAAGCGATCACCGTGAATCGCTGGCCACACGGTTATGCCTATAGCTATAACACATTGGATGATCCGATCGAGTGGGCCATGTACGACTCTGACGATCGGCCCTGCGTGATCGGCAGGCAACGCTTCGGCCGGATTTCCATCGCCAACTCCGATGCTGCTGCCTCAACTCATACAGACTCAGCTATCGACGAGGCGCATCGCGCGGTCCGGGAGCAGCTCGCTGTTCAAAGTCGTGCCCGGAAATAAAGGGGACTCCGAGCTCTGCGGGGGAAGTGCTTTTGCACGAGTGTCGGGCTATAATTAATCTAGATACAAAGATCATCCAATTGGAATTAAAAATGAGTACCGCAGAGCCACCAACAGCTAACGATTCATCAATCCAAGAGCTCGTTGCGAAGGCACGTAATGCTCAAGCGGTATATGAATCATTCAAACAGGACCAAGTCGACGCAATCGTTCGTGATATTGGTAAATTTGTTTTTGATAATGCGGCGCCACTAGCGAGAATGGCTGTGGATGAGACTGGTATGGGATCCTATGAAGACAAAATCCTAAAAAATAAGGGTAAAGCACGCGTCATATGGAATAACCTTAAGGATAAGAAATCGCGGGGAGTGATTGGCGAAGATACTGAAACTAATCTCATGCTTGTTGCCAAACCAATGGGCGTTGTTGCCGCTGTTACACCTGTTACTAATCCGATTGTGACCCCAATGTGTAATGGTATGTTTGCGCTTAAAACTGGTAATGCAGTTATCTTTGCTCCCCACCCAAAAGCACAGAAATGTACCGAGTATTTAGCTTTAGAATTTATGAAAATCGTCAAAAATCATGGCGGTCCTAATGATCTTGTTCAGGTTATTACTAACGGTTCTGTTGAGAAGACGCAACAACTTATGCAGTCAGTTGATGTCGTCGTTGCTACAGGCGGAGCTGCAATGGTTAAATCTGCATATTCATCTGGCAAACCTTCTTATGGAGTAGGTGCTGGTAACGTACCGGTGATTATCGATAGAAATGTAGATTTACAAGATGCTGTCGAGAAAATTGTTGCAGGCGCCTCATTTGATCATGGCATTATCTGTTCTCATGAACAATTTGTATTTGCTCCAGAGGAAAATTACGACGAAACGGTGCAGTTATTCACAAAGACAGGTAAGGTCTGGTTTACAGATGATCAAGAGCAGATACAGAAGTTGCGTGAAGTAGTTTTTCTGGATGGACATTTAAATAAGGACGTTGTAGGTATATCAGCAAGTGAGGTCGGTAAGATGGCCGGAATCGATGTCCCTGAGTCTGCTAGACTTATTTTGTTGCCCGCCGATGGTTCTGGAACTGAGGATGTTTTTGCTAAAGAAAAACTCTGTCCAGTTATTGCGATTGTGCCATATGCAACTTTTGATGATGCAGTCGCTATGGCCAAAGACAATCTTCTCGTTGAGGGAGCCGGGCACTCAGCGGCCTTACATTCAAACAGTGATGATCATATTCAAAAAGCTGGCCTTGAGTTACCGATTAGCCGTCTTGTTATTAATCAAGCAAGTTCTCTGACTGCTGGCGGCTCATTGACTAATGGTTTTGCCCCTACAACAACGCTTGGATGTGGTTCTTGGGGAGGTAATTCGATTTCAGAGAATCTTGATTATAAGCACCTGATGAATGTATCACGTATCGGTAAGATTATTCCTGATAAGGCAGTGCCGACTGATGAGGAAATTTGGGCATGACACACGTTTAATTAAACATTTAGCATACTAAAAATCTTTTTTTGTAAATGTACTATTGTAATTTAAAGACCCCGATTGGAAAGCTTGTTTTGGTCGGTGATAAAAACATTCTTTATCAAGTTGTCTTTCCTAAGGAACATGTTGTAAGAGAACCAGAGTCACAATGGAAATATTCTGAGAAGCCTTTTTCTGAGGTTATTGAGCAATTAGGCCGCTATTTTGAAGGATCACTTAAGACTTTCGATCTAAACTTAAAGCTTGCCGGTACTGAATTTCAGTTACTAGTGTTAGAAGCACTAAAAACCATTCCATACGGAACGACCGTTTCTTATGGTGAAATAGCAAAACGTATTGGACGACCTAAAGCGGTACGTGCCGTTGGCGCAGCTAATGGCCGTAATTTAATTCCAATAATTATTCCATGTCACCGTGTTATTGGTAGTAACGGAACCTTGGTTGGATTCGGCGGGGGTTTGCCGTTAAAAAGGGCTCTATTGGATCATGAAATTAAATATCGGTATTAATCACTTATATAATTCTATTTTGCATTGCGAGTACAGCTGCTGATGGTTCGATATTAGGTAACAGCCTGTCATCATCTTCTACAATACCAAGTTGCGATTTAATTGGTAAAACACCTGCCCATATAGGTATTTCATAATCTTCATCTTCATCTTCCGGCATTCCAGAAGAAACTTTTGCAGATGCTGATTCAATTGCTAATTTTATGACCCCAGTCATTTTTATTTCTCTATCTTTAGATGCGCGGACTTCGTTCCAACGACCGGGCATAGTATGTTCACTAATTGTTTGCATTGCATGTAATTTTTCATCCCTATCATCGATAAGTTTTGGAACTCCAAAGATAGTTGCAGACCTATAGTTCATTGATGAATTAAAAGTTGATCTAGCAAATACGATACCGTCCAGTAATGTCACATTTAGTGAAGCAGTATGTGTTTTTTCTAGCATACGAATTATTCGAGCCTTTCTGGCCCCATGCAAAAAAATTGTTTCATTTTCACGCCCATATATCATGGGGACAACTATTGGATGGTCATCTTGATTGAAAGCCACATGAGCGACGAGTCCTGCATCAAGAATTTGATGAACAACTTTTTTTTCATAATTTGCATTTTCTCTAAGTTGCTTGACTTTATTTTGATGATTAATCGAATAATTTTTCATTGATTTTTACCCATTTAAAAATTTTGGCGCCAATGTTATTGCTACTATAGAAACAATAACGATACCTATAATATTTAATACAAAGCCCGCTCGAATCATTTTTGGAATAGTAAGTAAACCTGAACCAAAAACAATTGCATTTGGTGGCGTTGCAACAGGTAGCATAAACGCACAGCTTGCAGCTAGTGGAATTGGAGCGACAAGAATTATAGGATTAATGCCCATTTCAACAGCAATGGCACCAACTACCGGAAGAAAAGTTGCTGTGGTTGCTATATTACTAGTTAATTCTGTTAAAAAGATAATCATTGCAGTGATAAGTACTACTATTGCAACTAGTGGCAGTGTCCCGATATCGACAAGATTTACTCCTAACCACTTTGCTAAACCAGTTTTACTAACGGCGGAGGCGAGCGATAAGCCGCCACCGAATAATAAAAGGATGCTCCATGGTAATTTTTCAATATGTACCCAACGTAATAGAAATGGATCGTTCTTATCTCCGCTGGGTATTAGAAATATAGCTAGGGCTCCTGCCATTGCAATTCCTGAATCGTCGAGAGCACTTAAACCTGGAATATTTGTAAGCAATGGCCTTAGAATCCAGGTCAATGCAAGCACTATAAAAACAATACCAACTTTTTTTTCTGGCAGTGAAATTTTACCCATTTCCTCTTTCATTTGTTTTAATTTTTCTTGGCCTTTGTAGCCAGTTTTAAAGTCAACTTTAAAAATAATACGAGTGAGGGTTAACCATGCTAAAGGAACCATAACAAGAGTTAATGGAATACCTACAAGCATCCATCTAGAAAAATCTATTTCTATGCTATAGGTATCCAGCATGAAAGCCGCCATCATTGCATTTGGAGCTGTACCTACTAGTGTTGACATACCTCCCATGCTTGCCGCATAAGCCAATCCAAGAAGTAAAGCATATTGAAAATCATTTTTTTCTTTCTCGTTAAGATGTTTTACGGAATTTTTTATTACGGTTATTATTGATAAAGCTATTGGTAATAGCATCATTGTAGTTGAGGTATTCATTACCCACATGCTCAATAAGGCGCTGACTAGCATGAACCCTCCAATCAAAGATCGCCCATTACCTCCCACATATTGAAGTATGGTTAGCGCTATTCTTCGATGTAAGTTCCATCGTTGCATGGCAAGAGCCACAATAAAACCACCCAGAAAGAGAAAGATTACTTTATTTGCAAAAGGGGTGGCTGAGTCCTGAATATTCGCGATCCCAAGTAGCGGGAAGAATATAAGAGGTAAGAGCGCAGTAACTGCGATGGGAACTGCTTCAGTTGCCCACCAAATAGCCATTAGCGCTCCCATTGAGGCTGTTCGCCAAGCAGCAAGTGATAGATGGTCTGGCGTCTCTAGAGATAAAATTAATAGAGCAACTAAAGGCCCTAATATAAGTCCAATTTTTTGATGCGTGGCTCTACCTTGAATTACTGTTTCGTCCAAAATGTTCTGATTTCCTCTTTATTTAATTTTTAGATTGAATTCCAGAAAATTATTTACTTACGAGTTTTGTGATTGTAGTTCCAAGTTTCATCAATTTTTGAAGTGTTGATGTAGGAATTGATCTAATTTTTTCGTACCAAGTATTTGTTGAATCGATGAACTCAAGCATATTTCTGATGCGTTCTTTAGTAATATCATCAGTCTGGTTCTCTTGTTCTACTTCGGATACACATTGCCTTAACATGGTTAGGGTTGGGTTGAGTTCACGCTGTTTTCTTTGTTCAATTATGACGCGAAATAACTCCCATACATCATCAATAGATTCAAAATAGTCACGTCTGTCACCAAGCAGATGTATCATACGTACTAATCCGTAACTCTGTAATTCTCTGATACTTGTGCTCACATTAGAGCGGGCTACGGATAAGAGATCTACTATTTGATCTGCCCGTAAAGGTTTAGGAGATAAGTATAGCAAGGCTTGAATTTGGGCTACCGTTCGGTTAGTTCCCCAACGAGCACCCATCTCTCCCCAGTGAAGGATGTATTTTTCTGTAGCTGGGGATATTTTCATAGATTTCACTTTATTCAGTTTAAACAGAAATTTTCGTAATTAGAGTTCTCAGTACCAAATTGAATGCATTTTATTAGATTAGGATCTAGATGTCTTGCACATAATAATTGTTCTCGTTGGGGAAGACCATCCTTCAATTGTTTTTTTAGGATTTTTTGGATTTAGACCTTCTTTAAGAGATTCAAAAGGCATCCATTTGGTACTCCTCTGTTCTTCAGTTGAAGTACGGTTTATATCTAGGACAGATATATCATGAAAACCACTTTTTTCTAGCCAAATTTTTAGCTCAGTAATGGTTGGTATAAACCATATATTACGCATTCTGGCGTATCTATCATTTGGAGTTTTTGAATATGAATGTTTGTCCGTAAGGATGAGAGTCTCAAGAATTAGTTGTCCTCCCGTTTTTAAGGTATTTTTTAATTGCCTGAGATGATCGAAGGGAGATCTTTGGTGATATAGCACCCCCATGGAAAATACAACATCAAATGCTCGAATATCTTGCCTTAATTCGCTTAATCTAAGAGGTAAAATATATACCGGCTCAGGCAACATAAAGTGTGTTATCGCTTTGAATTGGAATATATTGAGAGGGATTGGATCGATACCAATTACTAAACGTGCCCCTTCTCCTCGCATTCTTAACGAGTAATAACCATTGGCACATCCAACATCAAGTATTTTTTTCCCCTCGAGAGAGCCCAGCACTTTTTTTATTCGATCCCATTTAACATTTGATTTCCATTCTGAGTCGATAAATATTCCATCAATATCAAAAGGGCCCTTTCTCCATGGAATTAAATTTAATAGACATTTGTTTGTGGATGCTTTTTCCTGATGATTTAATTTTAGTTTAGGAATATTTATCACAGAGGTTTTTAGATTAGCAGGTAACTGATTTTTTTTGGGTAGTAGATTAATTGCTTCATACCAATCTTGAATATTACCATGTGATTTTTTCTTCATTCTCTCTTTTATTAGCAATTCAACATCTTTTTGAAATAGCTCTAGTTTTTCTTTTTTGCAAACAGAAATAACCGTTTTTGTATTAATCATTGTTATTTTATTGCTAAAAATGATATAAAATTCAAATGTTTAAGATAAATAACTACATGTTCAAATCCAGCCATGTGTAACCTTTTTTTATGCGTAGAAATATACTCTGGAATCAAAACATTCTCCAAAGCAATCTGTTTCTTTTTAATTTCAATGTCACTATAAGAATTATTGCGTTTAAAATTATGATGCATTTCATTTAATAGATTATCGATTTTTTTATCTTCATAAATTATTTTTTCTGAAAGAAAAAATAATCCTCCTGATAGCATTCCTTTATATATTTTTTTTATCATGCTTGAACGGTCAATGATTGGAAGAAATTGTAATGTGTAATTTAGAATGATCATTGAAGCATTTTTTATATTTAGTTCACGGATATCTCCTGTTATTACCTGAATTGGGATGTCTGAATTATCCTTAGAAACAATCTCCATACATCTAGAGGTCATTGATTTAGAATTATCGACTGCTATTATTTTTGAGTTTTTTGCAACAATATTATGTCGCATTGCAAGCGTCGCAGCTCCAAGTGAACAACCTAGGTCGTAAAACAGGGTGTTTGGACGAATACATTTTTTTGTTAAATGACTGATTGCTCTAATTGAGGCATCATACCCTGGAATTGAGCGTCGCAACATATCAGAAAAAACATTTGCAACAGACTCATCAAACACAAAGGGATCAATTGAATCTCTATCTAGTAAAAAAATTTTATCTTTTATCATGTTTTATTTTTATACTGTTATTTATATTAATGTGATGAAAGTCATAATGATTGATTAACCTTATAGCTTGCTGTTATGAAATAATATGTGACAATTACTTTAATATAATCAAAATATTAAAAGAATAATTGATGCTAGATAAAACTCAACAAAAAATATATAAAGATCTACAGATACCCTATGATTATGCGGAAAAGAGGGGGTTATTATTCTATTCTGATGCAACTGATTTAGTTGATGTTGGCCCAAATATTTTCGGATTATCGCAATATTTATCACAAAAAACTGCTTTGGCCTGGGAGAAAATGGTTTTAGCTTCAAGTAACGATGATGTTAGTTTGATGATTATTTCTGGATTTCGAAGTTTCGAGTATCAAACATCTTTGATTGCAAAGAAGTTAAAAAAAGGTTCTTCAATTAAACAAATATTGCGCGTTAACGCGCCACCCGGTTATAGTCAGCACCACGCTGGAATAGCTATTGATATTGGAACACCTGATAGTAGGCCGCTCACTGAAGAATTTGAGAAATCTATGGCTTTTGATTGGTTAGTTAAAAATGCAAAATATTTTGGGTTTTGTATGACATATCATAGAGATAACAAATATGGTTTTATGTTTGAACCATGGCATTGGGCATTAAAAGAATAAAGATAATCAAGAAAAGTGTTTAAAAATGCTAAACAGTAGTTGTTTTCGTATAGTTTTGTATAGAAATTAATAGTTTATTTGTTGACACAGTGACTCAGGGATTAGACAATAGCCGGCTTGTCCTCGCTGGAGGGGTACTCAAGCGGTCAACGAGGGCAGACTGTAAATCTGCTGGCTATGCCTACGTAGGTTCGAATCCTACCCCCTCCACCAGGGATTCGACTAAAGGTAGATAGTTAGTAGTATACATGTTAGGTAATTGAAGTTTTTTTTATTACTTTTATTACTTGGCGTGGTAACGCTAGATCTAAATCTGGGTATTAAGAACTGCCTTGATATTTGCGCTAGTGGCTTTTAAAGATGAAATGATAGGGATAGAAGGATAAAATTAATTTTATAGATCATTGCATATGTCATTTTTTTTAAATGCAATGGTTGGTAAAGGAAGTAGCAGCAACGGGTTGCGGGTGTAGTTCAACGGTAGAACCTCAGCCTTCCAAGCTGATGATGTGGGTTCGATTCCCATCACCCGCTCCAA
>UINC01000913.1_pt1 | contig 38195 bp, 47 predicted proteins | sample 5385821 | NCBI WGS metagenome assembly UINC01 (sample SAMEA4666929, study PRJEB26691) | marine metagenome | isolation source: Pacific Ocean | place: Pacific Ocean | collected 2011-10-13 | reverse complement strand
ATCTACTTCATTTTATTATAGATTTTCTCCATTACAAAAAAATGAGGAAAGGAATTTAACAGCTTTTTTTAGACGAATTTCCTGATATATTTTTAATTGTTAATAGGTCATTTACATCATGAATGATGCCTACTGAGAGAATCAAAAGCAAATCTATAAAATCTTGCTCAAATCTAGCAAATGCAGTGTATACAAAGATTTATATTAAAGAAATTAAGACTGAAAAGTAGTTTATTTTTAACATTTTTTGGATAAAAGAGTACCGAAAAAGTAGTAAAATATTTCATGTTTAACTTGCGAGACTCTATTATTTTAATAAATTTACTCTTAATAAACAATTAATTATTTAATTATTGGATAATTTATTAAGTTTTACATCAATCTTTGTTGATGGTTTAGATCCAAAAGATGCTGTTGCATCTACATTTATATAACATTGGTGACGCAATCAACGAGATTGGACTCGGTTGAGTATATAACCTAGCCGTTTCAAAATAATTTAAATTTTAATAAAAATCGCCCAAAAAGGGCGATTTTTTTTTACATCTTATCAGGAAGTTCAATACCAAGCAAATCTGTAATATTAACTATTACTTTACTGGTAAGAAGGGATATTTGAAGTCTAATACTAGTAGACTGAGGTGTTTCAGCATTAAGAATATTATGGTTTTGATAAAGAGAATTAAAGGTCTTAACTAAATCATATAAATAATTACATATAATTGCTGGAGATAATTCATCCTCAGCCACTTTAATAATATCTTTATATTTCTTTATACATTTTATAGTCTCTTTCTCTTTTTCATTTAATTTATACTCACTGAAATTATTAGTTTCAACTTGTTCTACTTTATTTAAAATAGACTGAATTCGAGCATAAGTGTATTGAATAAAAGGTCCAGTATTTCCACTTAAATCAATTGATTCTTTAGGATTAAATAGAATTCTCTTCTTTGGATCAACTTTAAGTATAAAATATTTCAAAGCACCCAATGCAATCTTTCTATAATTATCTTTAGTTATTCTATTATTCTGATTTTGAAACTTTCCTAAATTTTGCGATGTTTCCTTGACTGAATCTATTAACTGAAGAATTAAATCATCTGCATCAATAACCTTTCCTTCCCTACTCTTCATTTTTCCAGTTGGTAAATCAACCATCCCATAGCTAAGATGAAATAAATTATTTGCCCAATCATACCCTATTTTTTTTAATATATTGAATAATACTTGAAAATGATAATCTTGCTCATTACCAACAGTATAGACCATACCTCCAATTTCAGGAAAATCTTCTATTCTTTGCTTTGCAGTTCCTAAATCTTGTGTCATGTATACGGATGTTCCGTCAGATCTTAAAAGTAACTTTTCATCTAATCCATCATCTGTTAGGTCAACCCATACAGAGGAATCTTCTTTCTTATAAAATACTTTTTTTTCAAGACCGTATTTAACTATTTCTTTCCCTAAAAGATATGTGTCACTCTCATAATAATTCTTGTCAAATGAAACTCCCAATTTATTATAAGTTTGTTTAAACCCTTCATATACCCAGCTATTCATCATTTTCCATATTTTTCTTACTTCTTCATCTCCATTTTCCCACTTTTTAAGTGTTTCTTTAGCAAGCTTCATAAGATTAGATTGATTTATAGCTTCTTCCTTATCAACCCCTTTTTTTATTAGTTCATCTACTTCCTCCTTATGTTTTTTTTCAAATAAAACATAATAATTACCTACTAATTTATCTCCCTTTAAACCTGAGGATTCAGGAGTCGAATCTTTACCATATAATTTCCAAGCAACAATAGATTTGCAAATATGTATCCCTCTATCATTTATTATTTGTGTTTTTATAACTTTTTTACCATTTGCTTCTAATATTCTTGAAATAGAATAACCTAAAAGGTTATTTCTTATATGGCCTAAATGAAGGGGTTTATTTGTATTAGGTGAAGAATATTCTACTATAAATGTATTTGACCCTTTAGTAGGCTGTATATTAAAAAAACTATCATTATTTATTGCAGATTGAAGAAAATCAATATAAAAAGTATCTGAAATACTCAAGTTTAAAAAACCTTGGACTAAATTAAATTCATCAATTATGTCTGACTTTTTTACTATCTCACTTCCAATATTTTGACCTAAGTTTGATCTATCTTTTTTACTAATTAATTTAATTATATTGAATAATACAATTGTAATGTCACCTTTAAAATCTTTTTTAGTTGGAATAAATTCAATTGATGGCTCAGATATCTTATATTTTTTTAGTAAAAAGTCTTTGACTATTTTATATAGCTCCTTTTTATAATCCATAGAGATATATTATTTATTTAATAGACCTTTCATTAGGGCCATTATATAATTGTCTTGGTCTACCAATTGGGCTATTTGATTCTCTCATTTCTTTCCATTGAGCAATCCAACCAGGAATTCTACCTAATGCAAATATTACAGTAAACATATCAGTAGGTATACCAAGTGCTCTGTATATAATTCCAGAGTAAAAATCAACATTAGGATATAATTTTTTTTCTATAAAATAAGGATCCTTTAGAGCTTTAGATTCAATTTCTTTTGCTATATCAAGAACAGGATCATCAATACCTAAATCATTTAAAACTTGATCTGCTGCTTTCTTAATTATTTTTGCTCTAGGATCAAAATTTTTATATACTCTATGTCCAAATCCCATTAGCCTGAATGGATCATTTTTATCTTTAGCTTTATCTATATACTTATTAATATTTGAATCATCATTTTTTATTAATTCTAACATCTCAATAACTGCTTGATTAGCTCCTCCATGAAGTCTTCCCCATAAAGCTGAAATACCTGCTGAAATTGAAGCAAATAATCCTGCATAAGAGGAACCAACTATTCTAACTGTTGATGTAGAGCAATTCTGCTCATGATCAGCATGTAGAATAAGTAAACTATTGAGTGCATTAACAACAATATCATTTTGAATATATTCTTGATTAGGTTTTGCAAACATTAAATAGGCAATATTCTCTACATAATTAAACTTATCACTACTATAATTTAAAGGAAGTCCTTTAATTTTTCTCAATGTCCAGGATGATAATATTGGAAATTTTGCAAGTAATTTAACAGTTGAGTTATATAATTTTTGATCATTTTCAGATTTATCAGATTTTTTTAATGATAATTTAGTTTCATTTTCAGGGCTAAAAGCAATCAAAGCTGAAGTTAATGAGGATAAAACACCCATTGGGTGAGCAGATTTAGGAAAACTTTGAAAAATTTCTTTTACATGCTCATCAACTAATGACTCTTCATTAATATCAAATTGAAATTTATCAAGTTGTTGTTTAGTTGGTAACTCTTCAAAAATTAATAAGTAGCAGACTTCAAGAAAAGTTGTTTTTTTACAAAGCTCCTCAATTGAATAACCTCTATATCTTAAAATTCCATTTTCACCATCAAGATATGTAATATTACTTATACAATGTCCCGTATTTTTATAACCTGGATCATAAGTTATAAAACCTGTTTTCGATCTAAGTTGTTTAATATCAATAGCTTTCTCATTTTCAGATCCTTCAATAATTGGAAAAGAATAGGATTGATTATTATAAATAATTTTTACATTATTAGCCATAAAAGCATATTTAATACAAATTTACTCGTCTAATACCTAAGAAAAAAATTTATTAAAATTTAAATGTTTAAAAATTTAACTTAAATGCTCTCTTACCCAAATACTGAGCATTTACTCCAAGCTCTTCTTCTATTCTTAAAAGCTGATTATATTTGGCCATTCTATCACTTCTAGACATCGAACCAGTCTTTATTTGACCTGTATTGAAAGCAACTGATAGGTCTGCAATTGTAGAATCTTCAGTTTCACCAGATCTGTGAGAAATAACTGATGTAAAATTATTTTCAGATGCTAGTTTTATTGATTCAATTGTTTCACTTAAAGTACCAATCTGATTTAATTTGATTAAAATTGAATTTCCAATTTTTTCTGTAATACCCTTTTGAAGTCTTTTTATATTAGTAACAAATAAATCATCTCCAACAAGCTGAACTTTCTTGCCAATTTTTTCTGTAAGTCTTTTCCAACCATCCCAGTCATCCTCATCCATTCCATCTTCAATTGATATAATAGGGAACTTTTCACAAAGTGAAATAAGATATTCAATCTGTTGATCTGAATTTAGTTTTTTTGCATTTTTACCCTCAAAAATTGAATAATCATATACTCCATTTGAATAAAATTCAGATGCAGCACAATCAAGAGCTATCATTACATCCTCTTTAATTTTATATCCAGCATCTTTAATTGAATCAATTATTATATTTAATACATCTTCAATTCTATTTAATTTAGGAGCAAAACCTCCTTCATCTCCAACAGAAATACTTAGATTTCTATCTTTTAAATTTATTTTAAGATTGTGAAAAACTTCATTACCAATTTGAAGAGCATGAGAAAAACTTTTTGCACCAACTGGAACTATCATAAACTCCTGGAATGCTATAGGAGAATCTGAATGACTTCCAGCATTAATTATATTGATTAATGGAACAGGAAGTACACTAGGGTTAGAATTATTTCCTAAATATTTATAGAGAGATATTCCTTTTTCAGATGCAGCAGCTTTCGAAACAGCTAGAGAAACGGCTAGGATTGCATTTGCTCCTATTTTAGATTTGTTTTCAGTACCATCTAGATCAATCATTAATTGATCTATAATGTTTTGATCAAAGACACTATAACCAATTAATTTTTTTGAAATTAATTTATTTATATTGCTAACTGCATTGAAAACTGACTTTCCTAAATATTTCTCTTTATTATTATCTCTCAATTCTACAGCCTCATGCTTTCCTGTTGATGTTCCAGAGGGGACAGCTGCAGTACCTTTGATACCATTTGAGGTTATGACATCTGCTTCAACTGTAGGGTTTCCTCTTGAATCAAAAATTTGTCTTGCCTTTATTTCTTTTATTTTACTCATTTATTTTTATTAAATATATGATAGAAATTGATCAAAAAGATAATTACCATCATTAGGACCAGGACCAGCCTCAGGATGATATTGAACCGAAAAACATTTTTTATTTTTCAATTCAATTCCAGCTATTGTATTATCATTTAGATGTTCATGGGTAACTAAAACCTTTTTATTTTTTTTCGCTTCTTTTAAATCAACTGCAAAACCATGATTCTGAGAAGTTATTTCTCCTTTTCTAGTTTTTAGATTTAAAACAGGGTGATTAATACCTCGATGGCCGTTAAACATTTTATAAGTATTAATTCCATTTGCTAAAGCGATTACTTGATGCCCAAGACAAATTCCAAAAAGCGGAAAATTATTATTAATTATCTTTTTTGTTGTTTCTATAACTTTTGATAAAGGCTTAGGATCGCCAGGTCCATTTGAAATAAAAAATCCATTTGGCTTGAATTTAAGCAACTCGTCAAAATCAGTATCATAAGGAAAAACTTTTATATAAAAGTCTCTTTTTATAAAATTTGATAATATATTTTTTTTGACACCAAGGTCTAAAACAGCTAACCTATATTTTGCTTGTGAATTTCCAAGATAGTAAGCTTTTTCAGTTGATACTTTTGAAGCTAATTCTAAACCTTCCATTTCTGGAGAATTCATTAACTGCTTCTTTACTTTATCTAAATTATCGACATCTGTAGTAATAGCAGCATTCATAGCTCCATTTTCTCTAATATATCTGACTAAAGCTCTAGTATCTACATCTGAAATAGCAATTACTTTTTGTTTTTTAAACCATGAATCAACAGACTTTGAAGATACTCTTGAATTTACATAACTGAAATTTTTACAAATTAGTCCTGAAATATAAATTCTTTCTGATTGCGACTCATTTTCTTTTATACCATAATTCCCTATATGAGAAGTAGTGGTGGCTATAATTTGTCCAAAATATGAAGGATCTGTAAAAATTTCTTGATAGCCAGTAACACCTGTATTGAAACATATTTCACCAATAACTGTGCCCTTAACACCAACAGACTTTCCATAAAAAATTGTTCCATCAGCTAAAAGCACAATTCCTTTTTTCCTTTTTATATAAGTCATTACTGGAACATAAAATTAAACAAAAAAAGGATATATGTAAAAACATATATCCTTAAATCATCAATTAATTTTTAAAAAGTAATTAAGACTCTTTTTTCTTGTCTTTACTCTTATTGTTTTGTGAATATATTTCATTATAATCTACAAACTCAATCATTGCCATAGATGCATTATCTCCCATTCTATTGCCCAATTTAATTATTCTTGTATATCCCCCTTGTCTGTTATCAATTTTTTTTGCAACTTCATCAAATAATGTTTTTACAGCAACTTTATTTCTTAGCTTACTAAAACATATCCTTCTATTATGAGTATCATCAGTCTTAGATTTTGTTACTAAAGGCTCAATAAACACTTTTAAAGCTTTAGCTTTTGTTAAAGTTGTATTTATTCTTTTATGTTCAATTAGAGAAGAAGCCATATTAGCTAGCATAGCTTTCCTATGGGCTGTTTTTCTTCCAAGTTTAATTACTTTTTTACGATGCCTCATTATTACTTTTTAATATTACTCTTTGTCTAATTTATATTTTGAAAGATCCATACCAAAAGATAGCCCCTTTAATATCACTAATTCTTCAAGTTCTGTAAGAGACTTTCTTCCAAAGTTTCTGAATTTCATCAAATCATTTTTATTAAAAGATACAAGATCTCCTAATGTGTCTACTTCTGCAGCTTTTAAACAATTTAAAGCTCTAACGGATAAGTCCATATCAATCAATTTTGTTTTTAGTAGTTGTCTCATATGGAGAGATTCTTCATCATATGCTTCTGACTGTGCAATTTCATCAGATTCAAGAGTTATAAGTTCATCAGAGAACAACATAAAATGATGTATTAATGTTTTAGCTGCTTCTGTTAATGCATCCTTTGGATGAATTGAACCATCAGTTATAATTTCAAAAACTAATTTTTCATAATCAGTTTTTTGTTCAACTCTATAGTTCTCTATTTCATATTTCACATTTTTTACTGGTGTATATATAGAATCAACAGCAATAGTACCAATAGAATCATTAGACTTTTTATTTTCCTCAGCTGGCACATACCCTCTACCTTTTTCAATAGTAAGTTCAATGTTTAGTTTATAATCCTTTTCTAGATTACAAATATGAAGATCGGGATTTAAAATCTGAAAACCAGAAATAAATTTTTGAAAATCAGAAGCCTTTAATTCATTTTGATTACCTACTACAACATTAATTCTTTCTCCATCAAAATCCTCGATTTGTCTTTTTAATCTAATTTGTTTAATGTTTAAAATTATTTCTGTAACATCTTCTACTACACCTTCTATTGCAGAAAACTCGTGGTCAACTCCTTCAATTTTAATTGATGTAAAGGCATATCCTTCTAAGGATGAGAGTAAGACTCTTCTAAGAGCATTTCCTATTGTTAATCCATAACCTGGTTCTAAAGGTCTGAATTCAAACTTTCCATGAGATTCTGTTGAATCTATCATGATTACTTTATCTGGTTTCTGAAAATTTAGTATTGTCATATATAATTTATTTTGAATATAATTCTACAATTAGTTGTTCTTTAATATTTTCTGGAATTTGATCTCTTTCAGGTAAATTAATAAACTCCCCTTCAAGTCTTTCGCCATTCCATTTAATCCATGAAAACTCGGATTCACTTAACTTAAGAGAATTCTGAATTGATTCTAATGATTTTGATTTTTCTCTTACTGCAATTTTATCACCTGGTCTTAAAGTATAAGATGGTATATTAACTATTCTTTCATTAACAGTTATATGTTTATGAGAAACTAATTGTCTTGCTCCATCTCTTGTATTAGACATGCCCATCCTATATACTACATTATCAAGTCTTGATTCACATAATTGAAGAAGTGCTTCTCCAGTAACCCCTTTAGCTCTATTAGCCTTATCATACAAATTTCGAAATTGTCTTTCAAGTATTCCATAGGTATATTTAGCTTTTTGTTTTTCCATCAACTGAATAGCATACTCAGATTTTTTTGATCTTCTTTTAGTATTTCCATGTTGACCTGGAGGGTAATTTTTTTTCTCTAAAGTCCTATCCTCACCAAAGAGTGGTTCACCGAACTTTCTTGAAATTTTTGTTTTTGGACCTCTATATCTAGCCATTTTTTTTTATTTAATTATACTCTTCTTCTTTTTGGCGGTCTACATCCATTATGTGGCATTGGAGTTACATCAACAATTTCCGAAACCTCTAAGCCATTATTATGTAGAGTTCGAATTGCAGATTCACGTCCATTACCTGGACCTTTGACTAAAACTTTTATTCTTCTAACACCCGCTTCATGAGCTACTTTAGCAGCATCTTCAGCAGCAGTTTGAGCCGCAAATGGAGTATTCTTTTTTGAACCTCTAAATCCCATTTTTCCGGCAGATGACCATGAAATAACTTCTCCCTTTTTGTTAGTAATTGAAATTATAATATTATTAAATGAGGCATTTATATGAGCCTCACCACTTGACTCAACAATTACTTTTCTTTTTTTACTAGTAGTTTTTGCCATGACTTTTATTTAGTTACTTTTTTCTTATTAGCTACAGTTTTTCTCTTACCTTTCCTAGTTCTAGAATTATTTTTTGTTCTTTGACCTCTTAAAGGCAATCCTAACCTATGTCTTATTCCTCTATTACTTCCAATATCCATAAGTCTCTTTATATTTAACTGAGTTTCAGACCTAAGTTCTCCCTCAATCTTTAAATTTCCTACAACATCTCTAATACTTGCAATTTCATTATCATTCCATTCGGAAACCTTTTTATTTTCGTCTACTTTAGCATCAATCAAAATAGATTTAGCTCTACTCCTACCGATTCCATATATATATGTTAGAGCAATAGCCCCTCTCTTTTCTTTTGGTATGTCAATTCCTGATATTCTAGCCATAATTAACCTTGTCTTTGTTTAAATCTTGGATTTTTTTTGTTTATAACATATAAACGTCCTTTTCGTCTGACTATTTTACAATCAGCACTTCTTTTTTTTATAGATGCTCTTACTTTCATAATAATATAATTTACATTCTAAATGTTATTCTTGCCTTTGATAAATCATAAGGACTCATCTCAAGCTTTACTTTATCCCCAGGTAATAACTTAATATAGTGAAGTCTCATTTTACCGGAAATATGAGCAGTAACAATATGTCCATTCTCAAGTTCTACCCTAAACATAGCATTTGATAGTGCCTCAATAATTTTCCCTTCTTGTTCTATAGATTGTTGTTTAGCCATATTAATTAAATTTGTGGTCTATTTCTCATAGAACCAGATTTCATAAGACCATCATAATGATGATTCAATAAATAAGCGTTAACCTGTTGTATAGTATCAATCGCAACACCTACCATTATCAATAATGATGTACCACCATAAAACAATGCCCATCCCTGTTGCATTCCAATTAATTGAACTACAATTGCTGGAAAAACAGCAATAGCAGCAAGATATAAAGATCCTGGAAATGTTATGTAAGACATTACTGAATCTAAATACTCTGCTGTTTCATTTCCTGGTCTAATCCCTGGAACAAAACCTCCACTTCTTTTCAAATCATCTGACATTTTGTTTGTTGGCACAGTAATCGCTGTATAAAAAAATGTAAATATTACACATAAAAGCCCAAAAAGAACATTATACCAAAGTCCAAAAATATCAGAAAAATTAGTTTGTAACCATTGACCAAAATTCGTGCTACCAAAAAGAGCACCAATGCTCACTGGAGCAAACATTAATGCTTGTGCAAAAATTATTGGCATAACACCAGATGCATTAAGTTTAAGAGGAATATATTGTCTTGAAGACATTCCTGTATTAGATTGAGCATTTGGTGAAATGCTATTTCTTCTAGCATATTGAACTGGAATTTGCCTAACAGCCATAACTAACAATATACTTAAAACAATTATAATTAGCCATACTGCCAATTCAATTACAACCATGATTAAGCCCCCACTACTCTCACTCATCCTTGAAATTAAATTTTGAGTAAAAGATAATGGTAATGATGCTACAATTCCAACTGTTATCAAAAGGGAAATACCATTTCCAATTCCTTTATCGGTTATCTTCTCTCCTAACCACATTGCAAAAACACATCCTGTAACTAATATAATTACTGCTGAAATCAAAAACATTGGGCTCCTTCCAAAAATAAATGCACTTTCTGGAACACCTAAAGCTGTTAAGCTATATAAATAAGCAGGTGCTTGAATTATACAAATAAATATTGTTAACCATCTAGTGATTTGAGTTATTTTTTTTCTACCACTTTCTCCTTCCTTTTGCAATTTCTGAAGATATGGTACTGCAACTCCCATTAATTGAACTACAATTGATGCAGATATATAAGGCATAATTCCTAATGCAAAGATTGAAGCATTACCAAAAGCTCCTCCAGTAAATGCATTCAAAATTCCAAGTAGGCCTCCGCCTTCAGTTCTAGAAGATAATGCAGACAGTTCTAAAGAATCTATCCCAGGGAGAACTATCTGAGCACCAAGTCTATAGACCAATAGTAATCCTAGAGTAAAAAGAATTCTGTTCTTTAACTCTTTAATCTTTAATATCTTTTTTACTATGTCTATAAACTTATTCATATTTATAACTTAATAACTTTACCGCCTGCTTTTTCAATTGAATTTTCTGCTGATTTAGAAAATTTATGAGCATATACCTCAACCGGTGATTCTAGCTTTCCTCTACCCAAAATCTTAATAAGATCTCCTTTATGAGCTAAATTTAATTCTACAATATTTTCAATTTTCAATTGTTTTTTTATTCTTTTTTGTTCTATTAAAAGCTGTATTGTATCAATATTAATAGGCACATACTCCTTTCTATTTATATTTTTAAAACCAAATTTTGGCACTCTTCTTTGCAAAGGCATCTGTCCACCCTCAAAACCAATCTTTCTTGAATACCCTGATCTTGATTGAGCCCCTTTATGACCTTTAGTTGAAGTTCCACCTTTACCAGAACCTTGACCTCTTCCAAGCCTTTTCCCGCTATTTTTATTAGATCCTAATGCTGGTTTTAAATTATTTAAACTCATAATATTATTTTATTTCATTAATAGAAACTAAATGTTTTACTTTTTGAATCATCCCATTAATTGAAGGAGTAAGTTCATGTTCAACCTCCATTCCAATTCTTCTTAAACCTAAAGCAATTAAGGTTCTTTTTTGAGATTCAAGTCTCTTTATTGTACTTTTTATTTGTTTAATTTTTACTTTCTTACTCATGACTTGAAAATTTTATCTAAAGAGACACCTCTCTGTTTAGCAATCATGATAGGACTTCTTAGATTTAATAAAGCATCAAAAGTTGCTTTTACAACATTGTGAGGATTTGACGAACCTTGAGATTTTGAGAGTACGTTTTGTATTCCTACAGATTCTAAGACTGTTCTTACGGCACCTCCTGCAATTACTCCAGTTCCTTCAGATGCTGGTTTAATAAAAACTTTTGCTCCGCCATACTTACCTTTTTGCTCATGTGGAATAGTTCCATTTTCAATTGGGATTTTTACTAAGCTTTTCTTTGCATCCTCTACAGCCTTTGAAATAGCTATAGTTACCTCTTTTGCTTTTCCAAGTCCATTTCCTACTACCCCATTCTCATCACCAACTACTACAATAGCAGAAAAACCAAAAGCTCTTCCTCCTTTAGTAACTTTAGTAACTCTTTGAATACTCACAAGCCTATCCTTAAGCTCTAGTCCTACAGGTTTTATAATTTCAACATTTTTATAATTTTTATACATATCTATAGTTTAAGTCCTCCCTCTCTAGCACCTTCAGCTAATGATTTAACTCTACCATGATAAAGGTAACCTCCTCTATCAAATTTTACTTTACTCACGCCTGCTTTAATAGCTTTCTCAGCAATTAACTTTCCTACATTAAATGATTTTTCAATATTGGATTTAAGTTTAAGATCTATTATTTCTTTATCTCTAGATGAAAGTGATATAACTGTTTTTCCATTAACATCATCAATTATTTGACAATATATATCCTTATTACTTCTGAAAACTGATAATCTAGGATAATCTGGAGAACCAGAAATTATTTTTCTAATTCTTTTTCTTATTCTATCTCTTCTATAATTCTTAAGTTTTGTCATATTATGCTTGTTTTCCTGCTTTTCTTCTTATTTGTTCACCAACGTACTTAACACCTTTTCCTTTATAAGGTTCAGGTTTCCTAAAAGATCTAATTTTTGCAGCAATATGTCCTAATAGTTGTTTATCAATAGAAGATAACTTTATAATAGGATTCTGCCCTTTCACATTAATGGCTTCAACTTTAATTTCTGGAGGAAGGTTCATTACAATAGTATGAGAAAATCCAAGAGAAAGATCTAATTTTTGACCTGAACTATTAGCCCTGTATCCAACACCTACTAATTCAAGTTCTTTTACAAAACCATCGCTTACACCTATCACCATATTATTTAATAAAGACCTATATAAACCATGTTTTGATTTATGATCTTTAGAATCAGAATTCCTTGTTACACTAATCTCACTGTCAGTAATATTAAAAGAAACACCATCAAACTTTTGAGAGAGTTCCCCTAACTTACCTTTAGCCATAATCAGGTTTTCTTTAACTTCTACAGTTACTCCTTCTGGGATATTTATTATACTATTTCCTATTCTTGACATTTCTTATTATTTAATATATATAACATATTAACTCTCCTCCAATATTCATATTTGCAGCTTTCTTTCCGGTCATAAGTCCCTTAGATGTTGATACTATTGAAACTCCTAATCCATTAAGTATTCTAGGAAAACTTTTAGAACTAGAGTACTTTCTTAAACCAGGTTTACTAATCCTTTGAATTTCTTTAATAACTGGTTCATTTGAAATAGAATCATATTTTAGGGCAATTTTTATTTGACCTTGATTATCTTCTGTCTCTTCAAATTTATAACTAAGAATAAATCCCTGATCAAATAAGATTTTTGTGATCTCCTTTTTTATATTTGATGCAGGTATCTCCACAACTTTATGTCCAGCTGAGTTAGCATTTCTAATTCTTGTCAAATAATCTGCAATTGTGTCTGTATACATATATATATATTTTACCAGCTAGCTTTTGTTACTCCTGGGATTAAACCTTTATTTGCCATTTCACGAAACATAACTCTTGAAACTCCAAATTGCCTAATATATCCTTTTGGTCTTCCCGTTAGTTTACATCTATTATGAAGTCTAACTGGAGATGCATTTTTTGGAAGTTTCTGAAGTCCAACATAATCTTTTGCATCTTTTAAAGACTTCCTCTTGCTTGCATATTTAGCAACTATCTTTTGCCTTTTTCTTTCTCGAGCTTTCATTGATTCTTTTGCCATATCTATTGTTTATTAAATGGTAATCCTAATTCAGACAGAAGGCCTTTAGCTTCTTCATCTGAATTTGTATTTGTTACAAATGTTATATCCATTCCTGAAATTTTATTTACTTTATCAATATTAATTTCTGGAAAAATTATTTGTTCTCTTATTCCTAGGGTATAATTTCCTCTTCCATCAAAACCTGAAGTTCTAATGCCCTGAAAATCTCTAACTCTTGGAAGGGCGATAGTAATTAGTCTGTCTAAAAATTCAAACATTTTATTTCCTCTTAAAGTTACTTTCACACCAATTGGAGTTCCTTTTCTTAATTTAAATGAAGCAACATCCTTTTTTGATAAAGTTGGTAATGCCTTTTGTCCTGATATTAATGTTAACTCCTCAACAGCATGATCAATTAATTTTTTATCACCAACTGCGGCACCCACTCCCCTAGAAATAATTATTTTACTCAATTTAGGAACCTGCATTATATTCTTATATTCTAACTTTTTCATAAGAGCCGAAACAACGGAATTAGAATAATCTTCTTTAAGTCTTGGTTTATATGACATAATTATAAAATTTCATTTGATTTCTTTGAATATCTTAGCTTTTTCCCATCTTCAAATTTGTATCCAGCTTTTGTTTTTTCACCACTTTTGGTTAGTAATGATAAATTTGAAATATCAAGAGGCAACTGTTTTTCTATTATTCCACCCTTAGGGTTTTCAGCACTTGGTTTTGTGTGTTTCTTAACCATATTTACACCCTCAACTATTGCTTTATTGCTGTTATATAGCACTTGTAATACTGACCCTGATGAGCCTTTATTCTCTCCAGAAATTACCACAACTTTATCTCCTTTTTTAATCTTAATCTTTTTCATAACATTTATAATACTTCTGGTGCTAATGATATTATCTTCATAAACTGTTTATCTCTCAATTCTCTTGCAACTGGTCCAAAAACTCTAGTACCTCTCATTTCTCCTGTTTCACTTAATAATACACATGCATTATCATCAAATCGTATATATGAGCCATCATTTCTTCTAACTTCTTTTTTTGTTCTAACAACGACGGCAACTGAAACTGTACCTTTTTTAACTGTTCCATTTGGTGTAGCATCCTTAACTGTTACCACAATTTTATCCCCTAAAGATGCATATCTTCTTTTAGTTCCTCCTAAAACTCTAATAGTAAGAACATCTTTTGCTCCAGTATTATCAGCTACCCTTAATTTTGATTCTTGTTGTACCATATTATTTTGCTCTTTCTATTATTTCAACAATTCTCCATCTTTTTGTTTTGCTCATAGGCTTTGTTTCCATTATTTTAACAGTATCACCTTCATTACATTCATTTTTTTCATCATGAGCAACGTATCTCTTTGTCTTTAAAACAAACTTCCCATATACTGGATGTTTTACTTTCCTTACTTCAGATATAACAACAGACTTATTCATCTTATTAGATGCGACAATACCTATTCTTTCTTTTCTTAATGCTCTAGTACTCATTTTAGGTGTGACAATACCTATTTTTTCTTTTCTTAATTCTCTAGTACTCATTTAATTTTCTTTTTTTTGATTAATTATAGATTTCATTTTAGCAATTTGTCTTCTTAAAACCTTTATCTGTAGAGGATTTTCAATAGATTGCACAGAATGATTAAACTTTAACTGTCTTAATTCATTTATAGATTCAGTTAATTTTTCTTTTAACTCGTCAGGTGTCATATTTTTTATTTCAGATATTTTCATAATTTATCCTTCGTAATCTCTAGCTATTATAAATTTAGTTTTAACAGGAAGTTTTTGTGCAGCTAATCTAAGAGCTTCTTTAGCAACAGCAATAGGAACTCCAGAAACTTCAAACATTATTCTTCCTTGTCTTACAACTGCAACAAAATATTCAGGTGCTCCTTTACCTTTACCCATCCTAACTTCCAAAGGTTTTTTTGTTATTGGTTTATCAGGAAAAATTTTGATCCATAACATTCCCTCTCTTTTCATATATCTAGTTGCAGCAATTCTAGCAGCCTCTATTTGTCTTGATGTAATGAATTTAGACTCTAATGATTTAATACCAAACATTCCATTTGATAGTCTATTGCCTCTTTGAGAAAGACCTTTCATTTTGCCCTTTTGAGTTTTACGATATTTTGTTCTTTTTGGTTGTAACATTTATATCCTTTTAGTTGTTTCTTTCTCTTTTACGATTATTTTTCTTTAAATTCCCAGAAGAACTTCTCATACCAGTTAAAGGTGAAAGCTCTCTTTTACCGTAAACTTCTCCTTTCATAATCCAAACTTTGACTCCAAGTCTTCCATAAGTTGTATGTGCTTCAACCATTGCATAATCAATATCAGCTCTAAAGGTTGATAATGGAATCCTACCCTCTTTATAACTCTCAGACCTAGCCATTTCTACTCCATTTAATCTCCCTGAAATTTGAATTTTAATACCTTCTGCATTCATTCTCATTGCTGCAGCAATAGACATCTTAATAGCTCTTCTGTAAGAAATTCTGTTTTCGATTTGCCTTGCAATACTTGAGCCAACTAGAAATGCATCAAGTTCTGGTCTCTTAATTTCAAAAATATTTAATTGGACTTCTTTTGAAGTTATTTTTTTTAACTCTTCTTTAAGTTTGTCAACTTCTGAACCTCCTTTACCAATTATTATACCGGGTCTTGCAGTCTTTATTGTTATAACGATTAGTTTAACACTTCTTTCAATAATTATACTTGAGACGCTAGCTCTTGAAAGTCTTGCATTAATATATTTTCTAATTTTATCATCTTCAGCTAGTTTATCTCCATAATCTCTTCCGCCAAACCAGTTTGAGTCCCAGCCTCTAATAATTCCCAGTCTATTTCCTATTGGATTTGTCTTTTGTCCCATTTAATTAATTGTTTTTGATGATAAAATTAATGTAACATGATTTGATCTTTTTCTAATTCTATGAGCTCTTCCTTGAGGAGCAGGTCTAATTCTCTTAAGCATTCCAGCAGAATCAACTCTAATCTCTTTAACAAAAAGCTGAGAAGTTTCTAGATCTAAACTCTCATTTTTTGATTGCCAATTTGATATTGCTGAAACTAAAAGTTTTTCAAGTCTTTTTGATGCTTCTTTTGGACTAAATTTAAGTATAGTTAGAGCACTATCAATACTTTCTCCCCTAATTTGATCAGCTACAAGTCTCATTTTTCTTGGAGATATAGGGCTATTATTAAGTTTAGCAAAAGCTAGATTTTTTTTACTCTCTTTAATTTTAATTGCACTATTTCTTTTTCTTGATCCCAATTTTAATCTTTTTTTGTTTATTTATTTATCTATTTTTTCCTCCAGAATGACCTTTAAAAGTTCTAGTAGGAGCAAATTCTCCTAATTTATGACCAACCATGTTTTCTGTAATATAAACAGGCACAAATTGTTTACCATTATGCACAGCAATAGTTTGCCCTACAAAATCAGGAATAATCATTGAAGATCTTGACCAAGTTTTAATAACTTCCTTTTTTTTATCCTCAACGTTCTTGTTAACCTTCTTAAGAAGGCTTAAATGCACATACGGTCCCTTTTTTAATGATCTAGCCATTTTTAATTATTTTTTTCTTCTTTCAATTATAAACTTAGATGATGATTTCTTTTTAGACCTAGTTCTATAACCCTTAGCTGGGATACCTTTTTTTGATCTAGGGTGTCCACCAGAGGCTTTTCCTTCTCCTCCTCCCATCGGATGATCAACTGGATTCATAGCTACTGGTCTAGTTCTTGGTCTAATACCAAGCCATCTTTTTCTTCCTGCTTTACCAGATGAAATTAACTGATTATCTGAGTTTGAAACAGCACCTATTGTTGCATAACACTTAGAAAGAATCATTCTAGTTTCACCTGATGGTAATTTAAGTGTTGCATACTTTCCTTCTTTTGCCATTAATTGGGCAAAAGATCCTGCACTTCTTGCAAGAACAGCACCTTTTCCTGGTGAAAACTCAATACATGAAATGATAGTTCCCAAAGGGATATTTGCAATTGGAAGAGAGTTTCCTAATGCTGGTGAAGCTGATTCTCCAGATATAATATTTTGTCCCAACTTTAATCCATTTTGAGCAATTATATATCTTTTCTCTCCATCCTTATACTCTACTAATGATATAAAGGCAGTTCTATTAGGATCATATTCTATTGATTTTATTTCTGCAGAGATATCAAATTTATCTCTCTTAAAATCTATAACTCTATATCTTCTCTTATGTCCACCTCCTCTAAATTTAACGGTCATTTTCCCGCTATTATTTCTTCCGCCAGTTCTTTTCTTAGGCACTAATAGTGACTTTTCAGGCTTATCAGTAGTTATTGAATCAAAACCATTTATGATTCTAAATCTCTGAGAGGGTGTTACTGGTTTTAATTTTCTAACTGGCATAATTATAGGTTTGAAAAGAAGTCGATTCTATCTCCTTCTGATATTTTAACTAATGCTTTTTTATAAGCACCTTTTTTACTTTTTTGAACACCTCTTTTGGTATACTTTGTCATTGATTGGGCACCATATATCATAGTTCTTACTTTAATAACAGAAACTCCATATGATTCCTCAATAGCTTTTTTAATCTGAATCTTATTTGCATCTTTAGAAACAATAAAAGTGTAGGAGTTCCTTAACTCACTTTCATTTGTTGCTTTTTCTGTCAATATAGGTTTTACAAGTATATCCATATCATTTTATTTCAAGTTAGACTCTAATCCGTCAACTGCACTTTCTAAAATTAGAACATTTGAAGCGTCTGTAATTTCATAAGTGTTTAATTCTGAATTAATTACTACCTTAGAATTTTTTAAATTTCGGGAAGATAAGTATACATTTTTATTTCCTCCGTTCAATACCATTAATGTTTTTTTCCCATCTAGATCAAAAGCTTTCAAAATGGAAAAATAATCCTTTGTTTTAGGTTTTGAAAAATCAAAATCTTCTATTATCATAATTGCTTTATTTTTTGCTTTATAACTTAAAGCTGACTTTCTCGCAAGTTTCTTTACCTTTTTATTAACTTTCTGATCATAACTCCTTGGTCTTGGGCCAAACACTCTTCCGCCACCTCTAAATAAAGGGTTTTTTATACTTCCTGCTCTTGCAGTTCCAGTACCCTTTTGTCTTTTGATTTTCCTTGTACTTCCTTTTATTTCAGCTCTTTCCTTAGATTTATGTAATCCTTTTCTATTATTAGCAAGATATTGTTTTACATCCAAGTAAATTGCATGATCATTTGGCTCAACTCCAAAGACATTATTACTAAGTTTTGCCTTTCTACCAGTATCCTTACCTTTAATATTATGTATAGCTAATTCCATTATTTCTGAACAATTATATAAGAATTATTATGACCTGGCACACTGCCTTTAACTAAAAGTAAATTTTCTTCATTCATTACTTTAACTACCTTAAGATTAAGAACTTTAACCTTTGATGAACCTGTTTGACCAGCCATTCTCATTCCTTTAAATACTCTTGATGGGTCTGAACCAGCTCCAATTGATCCAGGTGCTCTATTTCTATTATGCTGACCATGTGTTGAATCTCCAACACCCGAAAACCCATGTCTTTTAACTACTCCTTGAAATCCTTTTCCTTTAGATATTCCTGAAACATCAACGAATTCACCCTCAAAAAAATGATCAACTGTAATTTTATCTCCAACTTTAAATTCACCTTCATATCCACTAAACTCAACAAGCTTTCTTTTAGGAGATGATTTACTCTTTTTAAAATGACCTTGACTTGCCTTATTTATTTCTTTTTTAATATCATCAAAACCTAATTGAAAAGATGAATAACCATCTTTTTCTTTAGTTTTTATCTGTGTTATTGTACATGGACCAACCTTAAGAATAGTACATGGAATATTCTTTCCACTATTATCGTAGAGACTTGTCATTCCTATTTTTTTACCTATTAATCCAGACATATAACTATTTTTAAACTTTTATTTCAACTTCAACACCGCTTGGCAATTCTAATTTCATCAATGCATCAATTGTTTTTGAAGATGAACTATAAATATCAAGTAATCTCTTATAATTACATAACTTAAATTGTTCTCTAGATTTCTTATTAACATGAGGAGACCTAAGAACAGTAAATATCTTTTTATGAGTTGGCAAAGGAATTGGGCCTGTAACAATAGCACCAGTACTTTTAACAGTTTTAACTATCTTGTCAGCAGACTTATCTACAAGATTGTAATCGTAAGATTTTAATTTTATTCTAATTTTTTGACTCATAATTATTCTTCTTGTATGTTTCCTTTAATTTCTGAAATAACTGATTCTGAAATATTTGACGGTGTTTCAGCATAATGTGAAAATTCCATAGTAGAAGTAGCTCTTCCTGAAGACAATGTTCTTAATGAAGTTACATAACCAAACATTTCTGAAAGAGGAACTTCAGCTGCAACAACTTTTGATCCTGCTCTATCATCCATAGAATTAACTTGACCTCTTCTCCTATTTAAGTCACCAACTATATCACCCATATTTTCTTCAGGAGTTAGAACTTCAAGTTTCATAATAGGCTCCATAATAACAGCTTTTGCAGCTCTAGCAGCATTTCTAAAAGCTAATTTTGAAGCTAATTCAAAAGATAAAGAGTCAGAATCTACAGGATGAAATGAACCATCTTCTAGTGTCACCTTCATAGAATCAACTTCAAATCCAGCTAATGGACCATTTTGCATTGATTCTTTAAACCCTTTCTCAACTGATGGAATATATTCTTTAGGTATGTTACCACCTTTTATTTTATTAATAAACTCTAATCCTGGTTTTCCCTCTTCCCCAGGTTCTAAAGTGAAAACTATATCTGCAAATTTACCTCTACCACCTGTTTGTTTTTTATACACCTCCCTGTGTTTAACTATTTGGGTTAAAGATTCTTTATATTCTACTTGAGGTTTACCTTGATTTACTTCAACTTTAAATTCTCTTTTAAGTCTATCAACAATAATATCAAGATGAAGTTCCCCCATACCAGAAATTATAGTTTGACTAGATGCCTCATCAGTTTTTACTTGAAATGTTGGATCTTCTTCAGCTAATTTTGCTAATGACATACCTAATTTGTCAATATCTGCTTTTGTTTTAGGTTCAACTGCAACTCCAATAACTGGATCAGGGAATATCATACTTTCAAGAATTATTGGATTTTTTTCGGTGGATAGAGTATCTCCAGTTTTTATATCCTTAAAGCCAACAGCTGCACCTATATCTCCAGCCTCAATATAATCGATGGCATTTTGCTTATTTGAATGCATCTGGTATATTCTTGAAATTCTTTCCTTTGAATCATTCCTATTGTTTAAAACATATGAACCGGCATCAAGTCTTCCAGAATAAACCCTAAAAAAAGCCAACCTTCCTACATAAGGATCAGTCGCTATTTTAAAAGCTAGAGCAGAAAAAGGCTCATCAACCTTTGGTAATCTAGAGATCTCTTCATCAGAGTCAGGTTTAGTTCCTACAATAGCATCTTTATCCTCTGGAGATGGGAGGTATCTACAAACAGCATCTAATAAAAATTGAATACCTTTATTTTTAAATGCAGAACCACATACCATAGGAATGATACTAATCTCCTGAGTAGCTGCCCTTAAGGCAGCATTAATTTCATCTTCAGAAATAGAATCTGGATCATCAAAATATTTTCCTAATAATTTATCATCATAATCCGCAACAGCCTCAATAAGCTCTCCTCTAAGCTTTTCAGCTTCCGCTTTTAAATTTTCAGGAATATCAATGATATCAAATGTAGATCCATAATTCTCGTCATGCCAAACAATTCCAACATTCTTTACTAAGTCAACTATACCTTTGAAATCCTCTTCATTTCCAATATTCAAAACAATTGGTACAGCCAAAGATTGTAGTTTTTCCTTAACCTGATTACAAACTCCTAAAAAATTAGATCCCTGACGATCCATTTTATTAACAAATCCAATTCTTGGAACCTTATAATTGTCAGCCAATCTCCAGTTTGTCTCAGACTGGGGTTCTACTCCATCAACAGCTGAAAAAAGGAAAACAAGTCCATCTAAAACTCTTAGCGAACGATTTACTTCAACTGTAAAATCAACATGTCCAGGAGTATCAATAATATTAAAATGATAAGATTTTGTAGTGTCAATACTTTTACCTTGATCTGTTGGGAAATTCCAATTACAAGTAGTAGCAGCTGAAGTAATTGTTATACCTCGTTCTTGTTCTTGTTCCATCCAATCCATAGTTGCAGCACCATCATGAACCTCTCCAATTTTGTGACTTACACCAGTATAAAAAAGTACTCTTTCAGTAGTTGTTGTCTTACCAGCATCAATGTGAGCTGCAATACCAATATTCCTTGTATATTTTAAATCTCTTGCCATTTGAATAAATTAAAATCTAAAGTGAGAAAAGGCTTTGTTTGCTTCTGCCATTTTATGAGTATCAACTCTTTTCTTAACAGCTGCGCCTTCTTCTTTTGCAGCTGCTATTACTTCTTGTGCTAACTTAAGTGCCATTGATTTTTCATTTCTCTTTCTTGAGGAATCAATTAACCACTTTATTGCAATAGAAATTTTTCTATCAGGTCTTATTGGCTGAGGAATTTGAAAAGTAGCTCCCCCAACTCTCCTACTTCTAACTTCTACATGAGGCATTACATTCGATAAAGCATCCTTCCAAAGATCAAGAGAAGTTTTTTCTTTATCTTCATTTTTTTGATCTACGATTTCCATTGCATCATAGAAAATCTTATAAGCTTTTGATTTTTTACCCTGTAACATAAGGTTATTAACAAATCTTGTTACAAGTTGGTCATTGAACTTAGGATCAGGGATTAGAGGTCTCTTTTTTGATTGTTTTTTTCTCATGATGAGGACTATTTTTTAGGTTTTTTTCCACCATATTTGGACCTCCTTTGCAATCTCCCCTCTACACCTGCGGTATCAAGTGCTCCTCTAACAATGTGATATCTAACACCAGGCAAATCCTTTACTCTTCCACCTCTTACCAAAACTATTGAGTGTTCCTGTAGATTATGTCCTTCACCTGGAATGTATGCATTAACCTCCTTACCATTTGTTAATCTAACTCTTGCGACTTTTCTCATTGCAGAGTTAGGCTTCTTTGGAGTTGTAGTATAAACTCTTGTACATACACCTCTTTTTTGAGGTGATGATTCAAGCGCAGCAGATTTACTCTTTTTAGATTGAGTAGATCTTCCTTTTCTTACTAATTGCGATATTGTTGGCATACCATTAAATTAAATTCCACTTTTAAGCGTGCAAATTTAAAATTTTTTTTTGGTTATAACACTGATTTCACTATGTTTTTTTACAAAAAAGCAGGTTTTTTTATCTAAGGAATTACAGAAGAAGCGATTAACTCATTTTTATGATAAAAAGCTAGAAATTGCCCAGAGGTTATTGCAGTTTGATATTTATTAAATTCAATAAAAAGATTTTTCCTATAAATATGAATTGTTATATCCTGTAAAGGCTGTCTATACCTAATTCTTGCTTTAAGTTTTAAAGTCTTTATAAGATCAATATTATAGGAATCATTTACCCAATTAATTGTTCCTATGTCTATCTGAATGGCTTTTTTTATTAATCCTGGGTGATTCTTCCCTTTTCCAACAAAAATTTCATTTGATTTAGTATTAATTCCAATCACAAATATTGGTTCATCATAACCTCCTACAGCAAGTCCTTTTCTTTGACCAATTGTATAATAATAAGCTCCATTATGCTCACCAACGATTTTACCATCATTTTTTGAAAAATTATATTTTTTTGATAAATCATTTAACATAGATTGATCACCTTTACTTTTAACTTTAAAAACTTTTGAATTACTAGGAATTTCAATTATATCTCCTTTCTTTCTTTTTAATTTTTGTTGTAAAAATTCAGGCAATCTAATCTTACCAACAAAACAAAGTCCCTGGGAATCTTTTTTATCAGCTGTTATTAAATAATTTTTCTTAGCAATATCTCTTACCTCAGACTTTTTTAAATGTCCTATTGGAAATAATATTTTACTTAATTGTTTTTGATTTAGTTGGCATAAAAAATAAGACTGGTCTTTAATTTTATCAACTCCTTGCAAAAGTCTATATTCTGAATTATTAGTCAATTCTATTTGACTATAATGTCCAGTTGCGACATAATCCGCATCTAAAGAAAGTGCTAATTTCATAAACACATCAAATTTTATCTCCTTATTACAAAGTATATCAGGATTTGGTGTTCTTCCATTTGAATATTCTTTAAACATATAATCAATTATTCTCTTTTTATATTCTTTACTTAAATCAACAGTTTTAAAAGGTATTTTTAATTTCTCTGCAACTAGCATTGCATCATTACTATCCTCAAGCCAGGGACATTCATCTGAAATTGTGGCATTCTCGTCATGCCAATTCTTCATAAAAAGTCCAATTAAATTGTAACCTTGTTTTTTTAATAAATATGCTGCTACGCTTGAATCTACACCTCCTGATAGTGCAATTACAACTTTTTTACTTTTCATAGCTAACTATCTTCTCTTTTCGTTATTTCTTTTCTGTTTTTCAGCTTCCTCCATTGCTTTTTGAAGTCTTGCTCTAAATCCTCCAACTTTCGCTGGTTTTTGCTTATTTTCCTCAATTTGAGTTAATATTTTTTTGTCATCAATATAAAATCTCTTGATTAAGAGCATTAAGATTATTGTTAAAAGATTTGATACAAAATAATATAGACTTAGTCCACTTGCATAGTTATTAAAAAAGAATAGCATCATTAGAGGCATCATGTACATAATTAATTTCATATTAACGCCACCAGTTTGAGAAGAAGGCATCATCTGTCCTCCAGTAGTCATTTTTGTATAGAAGAATATTGCTACAGATGCTAAAATTGGAAAAAGACTTATATGGTCTCCATATAAAGGAATATAAAAGCCTAAATCAAGTATTGAATCAAAAGAAGATAAATCATCTGCCCATAAAAAACTTTTTTGCCTTAAACTAAATGCAGCAGGAAAGAAAACAAAAAGCGCAAAAAATATTGGCATTTGTGCTAAAGCAGGTAAACACCCAGACATAGGATTAGCGCCAGATTTAGTATAAAGACTCATGGTCTCCTGCTGTCTTTTCATAGGGTCATCTTTATATTTTTTATTTATCTCCTCGATCTCTGGTTTTAAAACTTTCATTTTTGCTTGAGATAAGTATTGTTTATATGTAATAGGAGCAATTAAAATCTTAACTATAATAGTTAACACTATTATTGAAATTCCATAGGAAAAATATTTAGTTAGAAAAGAAAATAATGGAAAGAAAATAAATGTATTAATCCATCCAAAAATACCCCATCCAACAGGAACTGAATTCTCAATACCAAGATCATATTCTTGTAGAATGTGATAATCAGTTGGACCAAAATAAAAGCTAAAATCTGAACTAGAATTATTTATATCAATAGGAATTATAGTAGAAAATCTTTTAGTATATTTTTTCTCAAGCTCTTCAATACTAGCTAAGTTCTCTGAAAAAATCTGTATTTGATCTAACTTATTTTCAAACATCAGAATAGAGCTAAAGAAATGTTCTCTATAAGAAATCCAATTTACGTTATCAATAACTTTATCTGAAGAACCTGAGATTGAAAGATATGAGTCTTTTTCATCTTCAAAACCATAACTCAAAGCTGTATACCTATTCTCATAATCAAGACTTTTAGAATTTCTAAATGAATCTTTAGCCCAAGAAATAAAAAAGTCATTTTGATTAGAATAAGTCTCGAATCCATTTAATTTTAACTGATAATCCAGCATATAGGAATCACTATCTAAATTATAAGTAATCTCAATAAAATCATTATCAGAAATATATCCGGTAAGTTTAATCTTTTTATTTCTTTCTATAATATCAGAGTCAAATATTATATCCTTAGAATTTATAATTCTATTAAAATTATTTGGAATTGAAATATTAAAACTTGAATTATTGGAATCCACTAACATCAATGAGTCTTTATTATAATTTGTGAATTCTTTAAGATGAAGCAGAGTAATATTTGCTCCCTTAGAGTCTATCTCCATGTATATCTTATCATTCTCAAGAATAAGTTTTTTCTGCTCAAAATTAAATTCACCATCTTCATTAATTTCTTCACTATTGTTATCAATCAATACTTCATCTTCAGATATAGTTTTTTCAATTGTTTCTATATCATTTTCAACTATTTCAGGGATATTTCGAGAACTATAGAACCAAAACATCAATATTATAGATATCAAAAGAAAACCTATAAACTGAAGAGGATCATTTCTATTTTCTTCCATTTCTTAATTATTTTTTAAAAAATTTTTCAAACTAGCTCCAACAAAATCAACAAATAGAGGGTGAGGATTTGAAATACTACTTTTATACTCAGGGTGAAACTGTACACCAATAAACCATGGATGGCTATTATTCTCAATAATTTCAACTAAATCTGTATCTGGATTTATCCCTGCTTTCACAAAATTCTCATCAAAAATTTTATCATTATAATCATTATTAAACTCATATCTATGCCTATGTCTTTCTGATATTAGTTTTTTATCATATATGGAATATGATTTTGTGTTTTTTATTATCTCACAATCCCAAGCTCCCAACCTCATTGTTCCACCTTTATTAATTATTTCTTTTTGATTAGTCATAAGGTCAATAATAGGGTTCTTACATTTTTCTGAAATTTCAGTTGAATTAGCATCATTTATTTTTTTAACATTTTTTGCGTACTCTATAACTGCCATTTGCATTCCTAAACAGATTCCAAAAAAAGGGATATTATTAACTCTTGCAAACTCAATAGTTAGAATTTTACCATCAATACCTCTTTGACCAAATCCTGGTGCAACTATCAGTCCATTTAGACCATCTAACTTGTCATTAATATTCTCTTCATCAATATATTCTGAATGGATTGATTTAACATTTACTTTAACGTCATTTTCAGTACCTGCATGAATTAATGATTCTAGAATAGATTTATAAGAATCATTTAACTCAATATATTTTCCAATCAAACCAATTTCAATTTCATTTTTAGGATTTCTTAATTTATGAAGAAAATTTTTCCATTTATCTAGATTTGGTTCTTTAGATTTTAAGTCTAATTTTTTTAAAGTTATAGTGTCTAATCCTTCTTCCATCATTTTTAAAGGAACATCATAGATTGTGTCAACATCAATTGATTCAATGACAGAATCTATTTTAACATTACAAAAAAGAGCAATTTTTTTTCTTAAATCTAGATTAACTGTCTTTTCAGATCTGCAAACCAATATATCAGCTTTTAATCCTAATTCCATTAAAGTTTTAACAGAATGTTGGGTAGGCTTTGTTTTAAGCTCTCTAGTAGCAGTTAAGTATGGTAATAAAGTAAGATGAATTACTATAGCATTTTCAGAGCCTTCTTCATAAATTATTTGTCTTACAGCTTCTATATATGGCAGTGATTCTATATCTCCAACTGTACCTCCAATCTCAGTTATTACAATATCTAAAGACTTATCTTCTGCTAGATTTCTTATATTTTCTTTTATTTCATTTGTTATATGAGGAATAACTTGGACTGTTTTCCCAAGAAATTCTCCTTTTCTTTCTTTATTAATAACATTTTGATAAATCTTTCCAGTAGTAATATTATTTTTTTGAGATGTATTTGTTCCTAGAAACCTCTCATAATGACCAAGGTCTAGATCAGTCTCTGCACCATCATCCGTAACATAACATTCACCATGCTCATATGGATTCAAAGTTCCAGGATCTACATTAATATATGGATCAAGTTTTTGAATTGCAGAATTATATCCTTGAGATTGAAGAAGCTTTGCTAATGATGCTGAAATTATCCCCTTACCTAGGGAAGAAGTAACACCTCCTGTTACAAATATATACTTTGGTTTAGTCATCCGGATTTCAATAAAATGTTCCGGACTCAAATTTACAAAATATTAGAGTAAAATTGATTCTTTTAATTAATAATCTCATCTACGTTATATTCAGAATGTCTTAAAATATAAAATCCATTATTAATATAACCGCCTAATGAATCTTTTACATAGTTATATCTGTTTTGAATATATTTTTGATCTCCGTATTTAAAAGATTTATCTAGCTTCTTGTGTAATGCTAGTCTAAGTAAAATATCTGTAGTAATATCAAATGCCTTAATAACATCTTTATTTGGGAAATTACCGAAAAGATCAATATATCCAGAGGTAAATGAATTCAATGTATCTATTGTTGTAGGTTTTGTCATTGATGAATAAGTAAAATTTAAATTCCCAAGATCTTTAATATTTATATTTGGATCATCATAAATATTTCCTCTATATGTAGTAAATAATTGGACTTTTCTTTCATTAGAAATTTGAGAATTCATTTGTGAAATAATACTTGAAACGAAAGTAAAAATTTCTGTTTCAACAATTACTCTATTAGGTAAACTATCAACCAGAAGCGAATCAACTAATTCTGGAAGTATATATCCACCTTGTGATTCAGGTCTTAATGTAATAGAATTAGGAAATATATTTTTTAAATCAGCTTCAATATCTCTATTTAAAGAATCGGCAACTATAACTATATTATCTTCTGGAGATAAATTTTTCTTTAAGTACTCAATCATTTTGTTTCTTAAAAATTTTTTAGGAGTTATGGCCTGAATTACTCCACTAAATAAACTTATTGGATTTGTTGATAATGGAAATATTTTAGGGATTTTACTTATTACTTTTAATCTTGAAAAAAAATCAAAATTATTTGGTATAATAGGTCCTATTATAGCATCACTTTTAACTGCAGCAACATCTTTAACAATGCTCTCAAGTTTTGAAAGGCTATTTTCTGTATCATAAACATTAAGCTTGACATTAATTCCTGTTTTTTGAAGCTCATTTAAGGCATATAGAACACCTGAGTAGAAATCAATTGAAATAGTGTATAAATTTCTAGTTTCAAATAATTGTTCAACTTTTTCAATAGAATCAAGTTCGAGAGAAGCTGCATTAAATGGAAGTAACAAAGAAAGTGTTAAATCATTATTTAAATTATTAGATTCTAAAACCAAGGTTTTTAAATCTGAAATAACTTTTTGTTCATTATTAATATTAATATTTAAAGAATCTGAAATTACTATGTCTGTTGATATTACTTCTGAGAAAACAGGAATCATAATTCTAGATCTCCTTTTAAGGCTATTATCTTTAAGACTTGGGTTTAATGAAATAATTTCACTAATATTTACTGAATATTCTTTTGAAATTGAGTAGAGAGTCTCCTTTTTCTTCACTCTGTGAAATATTGTATCTGTTATTTGTGTCTGTGAGAAACAAAAAGTAATTGACATAAAAAATATTAGCAATGATTTTTTCATAATCTTTTTTCCTTATCTAATTTACTAAAATAAGTTCCACCAAAAACACCCATTCTAATCATTCCCACTCAATTGTTGCTGGCGGTTTTGAGCTTATATCATAAACCACTCTATTTATACCTGAAACTTTATTTATTATGTTATTTGAAACTTCTTTTAGAAAATCATTTGGGAATTCATACCAATCTGCTGTCATCCCATCAGTTGAAACTACAGCTCTAAGTGCAATACATCTTTCGTAAGTTCTTTCATCACCCATAACACCAACACTTTTAACAGGTAGAAGAATAGAACCTGCCTGCCATATTTGATCATATAAATCCCATTTTTTCAATGAATCTAAGTATATCTTATCAGCTTCTTGTACCAATCTTATACTTTCCTGATTTACTTCTCCAAGTATTCTTATTCCCAAACCTGGACCAGGAAATGGGTGTCTATTTAATATATTTTGATCTATCTCTAAAGATTCCCCAATCCTTCTTACCTCATCTTTAAATAACATTTTTAAAGGCTCAATAATTTTTAAATTCATTTTATCTGGAATCCCTCCAACATTATGATGAGATTTAATTGTTGATGAAGGGCCTTTAACAGATATAGATTCAATCACATCTGGATAAATTGTTCCCTGAGCTAACCACTTTGCATCTTTAACTTTTTTAGATTCTTTTTCAAAGACATCAATAAAAATTGAACCTATCATCTTTCTTTTTTCTTCTGGATCTGTTATGCCTTTTAGCCCCTCAATAAACAAGTTTGATGCGTCTACTCCAATGACATTTAACCCTATTCCTTTATATTGGGTAAGGACTTCACTAAATTCATCTTTTCTTAATAAACCATTATTTACAAATACACAATGAAGGTTATTCCCAATAGCTTTATTTAAAAGAACAGCTGCAACAGTCGAATCTACTCCACCTGAAATCCCAAGTATTACTTTATCATTAGTTACTTTAGTCTTTATCTCAGTTATAGAGTCTTGGATAAATGATTTTGGAGTCCAATCTTGATTAAATTTCAAAATATTTAAAAAGAAATTTTCAAAAATTTTAAGCCCATTATCAGTATGAAAAACTTCTGGATGAAATTGCAAACCAAATACTTTTATTTCACTTAATGAATAAGCTGCATTTTTGACTGATTTAGTACTTGCTATTAATTTAGCATTTTTAGGTAATTCAACTATTGTGTCTCCATGACTCATCCAAACTTGATTTTCTTCAGAAATTCCATTAAATAAAATTGATTCATTGTCTATAAATGTCAATCTAGCTCTACCATATTCTCTTGAATTAGAATTCTCAACTTTTCCCTTTAGATTATTTGCAATAAATTGAGCTCCATAACAAATTGCCAGAACTGGTGTTTTTCCTAAAAATTTTTCTAAGTCAATATCTGGAGATTCTTCTTGATACACTGAATAAGGAGAACCAGAGAAAACAACTGCCTGATAATCTAGAAGTTTTTCAGGTAAATTATTATATGGATGTATTTCACAGAAAATAAATAGTTCGCGAATCCTTCTGGCTATAAGTTGAGTATATTGTGATCCAAAATCAACAATTAGGACTTTATTTTCCATGAGCAAAAATACAACTATATATTAATCTTCAAGTTCTAAGACTAAAATTTTATTTTCAAAAGGTTTGAAATTCTTTATTAAAATTTTAAATAAATTATTCCCTAACTCTGAGTATATATTCCCAAAGTTAATTACCCTTTCTTGAGGAATATTATCTGGATATAAGAAATTATATATTTGCTCTATTCTGTCAAGCTCTTTTTGATATTTTATTTTTTGAGCTTTATAGAATTTTTTCTCTAGATTTTCTATGCCATTTAACTGTTTTTTTTCTTGAGCAGAAATAGCACCTATAAAAGATTTATCAGTTTCTCTAGATATTTTCTTAAAATACTCAAATTGATTCAAGAGAGTTTTTCTTAAATCATCAAAATTTAAATTTGTTTTACTTAATTGCCTAAGCTTATCTTTTAATAATTTTTCTTTTGAAACAAAGAAGTTCTGCATTTCTAATCCTGACTTTTCAATGTTTTTTGAGATTTTAGAATTAACAATAAATGTAGAGTTTCTTATAGTTAAGATTGGGAAAATGACTTTACTTTTATCAAAATAGGACTTTAATTGTATCCAATACTTGATTTCACTTGAACCTCCAACAAAGCAAACATTAGGAAGAATCATTTCTTGATAAAGAGGTCTCATTATAACATTTGGAGAAAATTTTTCTGGATTATCAGTAATTTGATTGATTAAGTAGTCCTTAGAAATATTTTTACTATCCTTGTCAATTTTAAACCCAGAACCCTGCTTTCTAATTCTAACTCTTCCAGAATCTCCAATTTTAAAAAAATTAATATCGGATGGGTTTACCTGTGGTTTATAATCTTTAAAATTTTTCTTAATATTTAGAATTTGCTTACTAACAGCATTATTACAAAGTCCATTTAAAACTTCATTTTTCATATTATTCACAAAAGTTTCTTTAAAATTCTTACTATCTGCATCAATAACTATTACTCCATATTCGGAAAATAATGAGTTTATAAATGATCTTGTTGCCCTTGATAGACTTGTAAAACTACTATAATGCTTATCAATCAATTTTATTAAATCACTCGAATATTTTGAGTCAATAATTTCATTTTTATATTCTTTGATAACATTTTCTATTTTATCAGAGTTAATCTTACCAACAGGTTTGTTTAATGTTTCTTTTTCCCATTTTAATAATTTTCCTGAAATATTAACTTGAGATATTTCATCAAAATCATGATCTTCACTAGCAAGCCAAAAAATTGGAACAAATTTTTGTTTTTTTGACCTCTTATTGAGTTCAGAAACTATTTTGATTGTTGAGATAATTTTATAAATAAAATAGATTGGCCCAGAGAATAAGCTCAACTGATGACCAGAAGTAACTGAGAATGTTTTTTCATCTAATAACGTATTTATGTTATTATTCAATGTTTTTGAAATCTTTACCCCTTTATATTGTTGCTTTATTTCAGCTACCAATGTTTTTCTCTTTTCTTTAGAAAATTCTAATTTTTTCTTTTCTGAATGACTAATAATACTGTCATAAGATGGAAAATCAGAGATAAAAGATTTTAATTTTTTGTCATTGTTCATTAAACCAAAAACAATATCTTCATTTATAATATCAATATAGCTTGATCTCATTTTGTAAAGATATCTGAAATTTTATAAATTGAGGGATACAAAAACAAATACAATTATGAAAAAACTAATATTACTTTTAGCCATTCTATCTAGCCCCTTTTCTCTTTCTCAAGATTTATCATCTGATTTTGAAGATGTAAAATACAGAAACATAGGACCATTTAGAGGAGGAAGATCAGTATCTTCTGTTGGAGTTTTAGACAACCCTCAAACTTACTATATGGGAACAGTAGGTGGAGGATTATGGAAAACCATAAATGCTGGTAGTGAGTGGTTTAATATATCTGATGATTACTTTAAAACTTCATCTGTTGGAGCAATTGCAGTTGCTGAGAGTAATAGTAAAATAATATATGTTGGAATGGGAGAGCATGCTCCAAGAGGAGTTACAACTTCTTATGGTGATGGTGTTTATAAATCAACTGATGCTGGAAAAACTTGGAAACATCTAGGTCTAGAGAAAACTCAGCAAGTTTCTAGGATTGTTGTTCATCCTGAAAATCCAGATATAGTTTATGTAGCAGCTCAAGGTGCCATAAATGGGCCAACAAAAGAAAGAGGGATTTATAAATCAATTGATGGAGGTGACTCATGGAAAAATGTACTTTTTGTTAATGAACTTAGTGGTGCTGCTGAACTTTCACTTGACTATAATGACCCTAAAGTATTATACGCTGCAATGTGGGAGCACCAAAGACTTCCTTGGAAAGTAATTAGTGGTGGTGAAGGAAGTGGACTTTATAAATCAATTGATGGTGGTGACTCATGGTTTAAAATTCATAATGGATTACCAAAAGAAATGGGTAAAATGGCAATAGCTGTATCAAGAGCAAATTCTAATAAAGTATATGCTCTAATTGAAAGTGATTCAAATAAAAGACTTGGAGGATTATTTATATCAAATAATGCTGGAAAAAGTTGGAATAAAATTAGTGGGTTTGCAGAATTAACCTCAAGAGCATGGTATTATATAGAAGTATTTGCTGACCCTAATGATGAGAATACTGTTTATGTAATGAGTGCTAGAGCATACAGATCAATTGATGGAGGTAAAAATTGGGAGAGATTTTATAGTGGACATGGTGATTATCAAGATCTATGGATTAATCCCAATAACTCAAAAAATATGATTATCTCTGATGATGGTGGTGGAGAAATTACATTTGATTATGGTAAAACTTGGTCAAGCTTATACAATATGCCAACAGCCCAGTTTTATAGAGTTAATGTTGACAATGAATTCCCATATAATCTTTATGGAGGTCAACAAGACAATTCAACAGTAAAAATTGCTAGTATTGGATTTGGATCAAGGCAAGGGGGGATTAATGATAAGCATTGGTCGGCATCTGCTGGTGGTGAAAGTGCATTTTTAGCATTTGATCCTGATGATCCAAGTATAGTGATGGGTGGAAGCTATCTGGGGAGCATAAATATTTATGATACTAAAGCTAAGGCTAGGACTAAGGTAATGATTGAACCAATCAATTATATAGGTAAAGCTTCCAGAGACATGAAATATAGGTTTAACTGGAATGCACCTGTTATATGGTCAAAACATGAAAAAAATACATTTTATCATGCAGCTCAACATTTATTTAAAACTCAAGATTTTGGAAGATCTTGGACTGTTGTATCTCCAGATTTAACTAGAGATGAAGATGAGAAGCAAGGAAATGGTGGTGGACCTTATACAAATGAAGCAGTAGGTGCTGAAAATTACGGCACAATTAGTTATGTGATAGAGTCTCCTCATGAGCCAAATACAATCTATACTGGATCTGATGATGGTTTAGTTCATTTGACTCAAGATGGTGGTAAAACTTGGAATAATATTACTCCAAAAAACTTAAAAGAAACTATTATAAATGCAATAGACGTATCTCCTCATAATAAAGGAACTGTTTATATAGCAACCACTAGGTACAAATTCAATGATAAAACTCCTGGGTTATATAAATCAACAAATTATGGAAAAACCTGGAAAGAAATAAGTGGAAATATCCCCTATGGAGCATATACAAGAGTCATTAGAGAAGATAATGTTAGAAAAGATTTATTATTTGCAGGCACAGAGCTTGGAGTTTATATTTCATTTAATGGAGGAAAGGAATGGGAAAAATTTAACTTAAACATGCCTAGTCTTGCTGTTACTGATCTAATGATAAAACATGACGATCTTATAATTGCAACTCAAGGAAGGTCTTTTTGGATATTAGATGATATGGGATTAATTAGACAATATGATGGATCTAATGAGACAGCTTTATTTAAACCAGAGAATTTAATTAAGGGAAATTGGTATAGTCAACTCAACTCTAATAATAAAGGATTTGATGGAACATCATCTCATTCAGGAGTTAATCCTGCAAATGGAATAGTTGTTTATTATAGCATTAATAAAGATGATGTTGATAAGGATATAAGGATACAAATTAGAGATGAAAAAGATCGTCTGATTAGGGAAATTAATAGTGATTTAGATAGAGGCTTTATTTCATATAATGGTGGACCATCTAGAGAACCAGTTCTTTCTAATAACATTGGATTAAACAGGTTTGTTTGGAATACGAGGCATACAAGCCTTCCTGGGCTTCCATATGCTTATATTGAAGGGAGTTTTGGAGGTCATAAAGCGATACCTGGAAAATATAAAGTTAATTTAATGATCGGTAATAAAAATTTCTCTTCAGATTTTGAAATTAAAAGTAATCCAAATTATAAAATTACTAGAGAAGAATATTCTGAGTTTGACAAACATGCATCTCATATGGAAAGTCAATTTACAGAAATGGCAGACTATGTGAATAAAAACAAAGATTTACTTGATAGATTGTCTGATGTTTTAAAGAGAATAGATGATAGAGATCTGATTAGAAAAGGAAGAGGTTTATATAAGAAAATGAAAGATTGGGATGAAAAAATGATGCAAAGAAAATCATTAGCATATGATGATGTAGAAAATTTTCCAAATAAATTTATTGCAGACTATCTTTTCATATTAGATGAAATGAAGGGAGATATTCCAATTGTTACGAATGGTGTTATTAATTCAATGAAAAGATTAGATGAAAAATGGATGTCATTAAAGGATGAAATAGTTCAAATTCTTAATCAAGATCTAAAAAATTATAATAAAGAATTATGGGCTAACGAAATAGGGGCGGTAAATTAAATGATATTATTTAGAGTCTTCTGATTTAGGCTCTTCCTTTGCTGGTTCTTCTGATTTAGGCTCTTCCTTTGCTGGTTCTTCTGATTTAGGGTCTTCCTTTGCTGGTTCTTCTGATTTAGGGTCTTCCTTTGCCGGTTGAGCTTGCTTTATTTCAATAGGTTTTCCAGCTAACCAATCGTTAACTAAATCTTGAGGCAACATCTTTTCAACAAAACAATATCCTTTATCTTCATCTTTCTTAACGACTCGAATTGCTTTGACTAATTTTTTTGAGCTAGTTTGTAGACTAATAACAGCTTTTTTTGCCATCTTACTTTATTTCTTTATGAATGGTCATTTTTTTCAGAATAGGATTATACTTTTTAATCTCTAATCTATCAGGGGAATTTTTCTTATTCTTAGTTGTAATATACCTAGAGGTTCCAGCCATACCAGAATCTTTGTGTTCAGTACACTCCAAAATAACTTGAACTCTATTACCTTTCTTAGCCATTTTATTTTATTAATCCCTGTTTTCTTGCCTTTTTTAAAACTTCTGAAATACCTTTTTTATTAATAGTTTTAAGCGCTGAAGCAGAAAGCTTAAGCGTAATCCATTTGTTTTCTTCAGGAATAAAAAAACGTTTTTTAATTAAGTTAACATCAAACCTTCTTTTATTCCTATTTAAAGATTTGGAAACATTATTTCCAAACATAACTTTCTTTCCCGTAATTTCACAAGTTTTAGACATATTTCAAACCTATTTTCAACCGTGCAAAACTAAACTATTTAGATTTAATAAAAAAATTATTATTAGTTCTTAATTACCGTGTTTATAAAGAAGTTTAACGACTCTTCTGTAATTTTTGAAATAAATGTCTCTCTATCACAATCAATCTTAATTTTTTTACAGACTACTATTTCTTTAGATGCAATTGAGATAAAACAATCACCTCTATCTGAAAGATTGTCGCTAATACTAGGACCAGCGTTACCAGTTGTTGATATTGAGTAATCTGAATTAAAAATTTTCATTGCATTTATAGCCATTTCTTTAGCAACTTTTTCACTCACTGCAGAATACTTTTGGATATCCTCAATATTAATATTAAGAATATTTGTTTTGGAATAATTAGAATATGAAACAATAGATCCATGAAAAATTTCTGAAGCCCCAGGAATTAAAACTATTCTTTTAGAAAGGGCGCCACCAGTACAGCTTTCAGCAAAAGAAATAGTCTTATTAGATTCTCTTAAAAAATCAACGATCTTATTTTCCATAGTTATTTTATATTTAAAGAAAAAAGTTTTTCTTTTTGTATATATCCTTCAAGATTATCACCAGAAACCACTTTACTAACACCCGAAGGTGTTCCAGTAAAAATTAAGTCCCCTATTTTCAATGTAAAATATTTAGAAATATATGAGATTAAATAATCAATTTTCCATATCATTTTCTCAGAGTTTGCTTTTTGAACTGATATATTATTTTTTTTGAGCTCAAAATCAATATGATTTATATCATTAAATAGTGACTTTTTCATAAACTTCCCCACAAAACATGAGTTATCAAAAGCTTTAGATTTTTCCCAAGGATGACCCTTAGACCTTAGTTCTGTTTGTAAATCTCTAGCAGTAAAATCTATTCCTAATCCAATCTCTTCATAGTACTTATGGGAGAACTCTTCATCTATATGCTTACCAAGTCTATTAATTTTGACTATTAATTCAACCTCATGATGAATATTATCAGAAAAACTAGGAATGATAAAAGGCTGGCTTTTTGAAATTAATGATGAATCAGGTTTCATGAAAATTAAAGGGCTCCCAGATCTTTTATTTGATAGTTCTTTAATATGGTCGACATAATTTTGTCCTATACAGATTATTTTCAATTTTCTATGAATTGGTTAAACCTAATTTTACTTGAGTAACAATTTTTTTTGTATACTCAGGAAAATCTCTACTCATCATCCAAGAATAATAGCCTTTATCTTCCATTAACACTTCTTTTACTTTTTTTCCATTATGTTTTCCAAAATTAAAAGCTGCATCTCCATCATTATCCTCAATTATTTTTCCAGCAAAATCAAGATTCTTATTCCTCATTGTTAAAGTACTTAAAAAATCAACATTAGGTTCTAAATCTTCATATTTGTCAAGTTGAGACAACAAAACTTCATAAGTTGCTATTGTGTCATCAAGAGCTGTATGAGCATTCCCATGATCTTTATTACAATAGAATTTAAGCGCAGATGTCAAATCTCTTGGTTCTTTTTTAAAGAAAATTGTTTGTACATCAACTGTTTTAACTTTTATAAAAGATGAAACATCAATATCAGATCTTATAAATTCTTCAACTAAAAGTGGTAAATCAAATTTGTCTACATTATATCCAGCTAAATCACAACCCTTTATAAACTGATATATCTCTTTGGAGTAGAACTTAAAGTTTGGTTGATCTTTAACCATCTCATCAGTAATTCCATGAATGGATGAAGCTTCTGTTGGTATTGGACATTCTGGATTAATCCTCCAAACCATTTCTGTTTTTTGATCGTTAACATCCAACTTTAAGATAGCTATCTCAACTATTCTATCTTTTCCAGGATTTGTTCCTGTAGTTTCGAGATCAAAAAAACAAATTGCTTTATTTAAATTAAGTTTCATTTAATTATATAGTTTGACTAATATCCCATTTCTCAAGATATTCGGCAACTCTTTTCACAAAACTACTTCCAACCGAACCATTAATAATTCTATGGTCATAACTATGTGAGAGAATTAATTTCTTTCTAATTCCAATAAAGTCTCCATTTGCAGTCTCAATTACAGATGGTAATTTCCTAATAACTCCTATTGCAAGGATGCCAACTTGGGGTTGGTTTATTATTGGTGTCCCCATAATAGAGCCAAAATTCCCCACATTAGTTA
>UINC01000908.1_pt1 | contig 38612 bp, 35 predicted proteins | sample 5385821 | NCBI WGS metagenome assembly UINC01 (sample SAMEA4666929, study PRJEB26691) | marine metagenome | isolation source: Pacific Ocean | place: Pacific Ocean | collected 2011-10-13 | reverse complement strand
GTTAAAAAAAATAGATAAATAAAAGTTAATAAAGTTTTCATGCGATTAAAATTATAGGTATAAAACAAATTTTCTAGATCTCTAGTAGTCTTAGTAGAACTAAAAAAATAAAATTACGGTCTTACAAATCATCTAGGAGAGAAGTAGAAGATGATTTTAAACAAATATAAAAATTTTATTTAATCTTTGATTTATTTGTAGATAAGTATAGATTATAAGAATGAAAAAGTTAATTGTTTTTATTCTGATATTAATTCAAACATCCTCTTTTTCTCAAGAATGGAAACAAATCGGTCAAGACATCGATGGCGAATCATTAATTGATAAGAGTGGTTTTGCCGTGTCACTGAGTAGTGATGGAACAATAGTAGCTATTGGAGCAAGAGAAAATGATGGAGCTACTTTTGATATCACAGATGATAGGGGTCATGTAAGGGTGTATAAGAATATTGATGGTACGTGGATACAGATGGGAGGTGATATAGATGGAGAGGCAAGAGATGATTTTAGTGGAAGTTCGGTTTCACTCTCTAGTGATGGAACCAGATTAGCCATTGGTACTCCGGCAAATGATGGAAATGGAATTTCTTCAGGTCATGTAAGGGTCTATGAGTATACTAGTGGTACTTGGGAACAGATGGGAAGTGATATAGACGGTGATGCAGAAGGTGATTATAGTGGCCAGTCTGTTTCTTTGAGTGATGATGGTTTTATTCTTGCCATTGGAGCTAATTATAATGATGGAAATGGTATTGATGCTGGACAAGTAAGAATTTATCAGTATGAAGGTAGTGACTGGGTGCAGATGGGAGTTGATATATATGGAGAGGCAGCAGGAGATGGTAGTGGCCATTCTATTTCTCTTAGTGATGACGGTTTTAGAGTTGCCATTGGTGCTTTTTCTAACGATGGAAATGGTCCAGGTTCAGGTCATGTTAGGGTTTATCAGTACGGGGGAGATGCATGGATGCAGGTGGGAGAAGATATTGATGGTGAGGCAGAAGATGATTATAGCGGAAGTTCGATTTCTTTAAGTAGTGATGGTTCTATAGTTGCTATCGGAGCTAATTATAATGATGGAAATGGTATTAATTCTGGTCATGTAAGAGTTTATAAATACATGAGTGATGCTTGGGTACAGATGGGGGAAGATATAGATGGAGAGGCAACTACTGACCAAAGTGGCTATGCTGTTTCACTTAGCAGTGACGGATCTATAGTTGCTGTAGGAGCATACGCTAACGATGGAAATGGTCAAGGTTCAGGTCATGTTAGGGTCTATAAATACTTTAGTGGTACGTGGATACAATTAGGATCTGATATAGATGGTGAGACAGAAGGAGATGGAAGTGGTGCATCAACATCTTTAAGTAGTGATGGGTATATAGTTGCTATAGGAGCATATGCTAATGATGGAAATGGAGAAAATGCAGGTCATGTCAGAGTTTTCTATATCTCTGGAATTGATTCTTGTGCATTTAATATTTTGCCAGTACCAGTTAATGATCATTATAAATTAATGATTGGTGATTCGATAATGGTTGATGCAGCAGATGGGCTATTATCAAATGATATTAATGCAGAAAATAATTCTTTATATGTTGAGCTACTAGAAGGTCCAAAACAAGGATTGATATCTTTAAATTCTGATGGTTCTTTTAATTATAACCATGATGGTTCTGATAACTTGTATGATAGCATCACTTATTCAGTAAAAGGAAATTGCATAGACTGTGATTCTATCTGCATAGAAGGAAAAGCTTATTTTAATATAATTTGTATTGAGTCTATTGATTTGGGTTTGGATATAGAAAGGTGTGTAGGAGAAACCATTACACTTGATGTTGGATTAGGTTATGATAACTATTTATGGAGTACAGGAGATACTACTCCATCAATAATTGTTAATCAAACTGGAAAATATTCCGTTTCCGTTTCACGATATCCTGTTGGTTTTAATGAGGTTATACCTTCTTGTACAGTTTCTGATACTATAATTGTAATTTTTAGTATTCCACCTGCTCCTTCGGGAGAGGTAAAACAAACTAAAGTTTGTGGAAGTAATCTATCATCTTTAGATGCTTTAGGATCCGATATTAAATGGTATGATGCATTAAGTGGAGGAAATACCTTGTCTTTATCTACGATTTTAATGGATGGTAATGTTTATTATGCTTCACAAACTATAAGTGGTTGTGAGAGTGTAGATAGACTTGCTGTTTCTGTGGAGCTAGATTTTTCAAATAATCAAATTATATTTCCATATCAATTTAAACCTCCTAATGCATTTAGTCCAAATGGGGATGGTATTAATGACACCTATATTTTATCAAATTTGCCAGATCCATCTCAAAATTTACCTATTGATGTATGTGATGATAATTTTAAGTACATATCTATTATTGATAGAAATGGGGTAGAGGTCTATAAATCTTATGATAGAAATTTTGAGTGGGATGGTAGTGGTTTGTCTTCTGGAATTTATTTTTATTTCATAAAGTATACTATTTCCGAATATAAAGGAACTATAACTATTTTTAAATAATAATTAAGAAATAAAACCAATTATCAGATACAGTACTGAGGTTATTATTCCAGAAATAAGTGCATATGGTATTTGTGTCTTTACGTGATCAATGTGATCACTTGCTGATGCCATAGAAGAAATAACTGAGGTATCTGATATTGGAGAACAATGGTCACCAAAAAGCCCACCTCCAAGTGCAGCTGCTATAGCAATTGAAGAGTCAACTCCCATTTGATTAGATATAGGAACAGCGATTGCTATCATAATTGCAAAAGTACCCCATGATGTTCCAGTTGAGAATGATATAAAACAACTTGTTAGAAACAATAGAACTGGAATAAGTTTGGGGGAAAGAACATCTTTTAAACTTTCAGAAACATAAGTGCCAGTTCCGAGTTCATTACATAGATTTCCAATAGCAAATGCTAGTATAATAAGAAGTGCTAGCGATATCATGCCAGACATTCCTTTTATTGTATTATCAATAATTTCTCTTACCGTCATTATTTTGTTTATAAAATAATATACAGACGATATAATAAGGGCTATTAGGACAGAATATAACACGGAGGAAGATCCTGAAGCATTACCAATAATGTTAAAAAATGTTTTATTCTGTAATGATTCATCGTAACCAGTATAAAATAACATTATTGGCATAATTAATATCATAGAAACAAGTGGAAGAAACATATTAAAAGAATTTTCTTTTATTCCTTTTTTTGTCTCAATAATTGTTATTTCTTCTGAGACCATTGGTGTAGAACCCTCATCAAATACATTACCATTTTTTGTTCTTAATTCAGCAGACTTCATAGGTCCAATATCTTTTCCAGAGACAATAAAAATAAAAAGAATAATAATTACTAGTATGGGATAAAAATTATACGGCATGGCAGAAATTAAGCCCATAAAAGGATTTTCAATTCCTTGAGTCAGAAGAAGTCCCATGATAAATGCTCCCCATCCATTAAAAGGTATCAATAATTTAGAAGGAGCAGAGGTTGAATCTGCTATGTATGCTAATTTTTCTCTAGATAATTTTAATTTATCAAATATTGGTCTAAAGATTGTTCCTACAGTTAAAGCTGATATGTTAGATTCAACAAAAATTAACATACCAGTTAAAGCCGCAAATAATTGAGCTTTTTTTCTACTTTTTTGAATTTCATTTTCATTAGTCTTAAAATAATTTTTTGCACTATTAATAAATCCAGCTACTCCACCAGATACTTGAATGAAAGTAATTAGTGCACCTACTAAAAATGTGAAAATTACTACTCTTGTATTCCCAGGATCACTAAATACGTTTACAATACCATCTATTGTAAATAGAATTCCTTTTAATGGATTCCATCCACCGATAATCAACCATCCAATAAATATTCCCGTAAGAAGTGAAATAAATACTTGTTTTGTTCTTATAGCAAGAAAAATCGCAATTATAGGAGGAAGTAAAGATAAAAAACCATAGTTATCCATAAACCAATATTAACTAAATTTACGTAAGATTACTTTAATATTTTTATTCTAATTAGTAATGAGTCATATAAAATTTTTAACTTTTTTCTTTTTCTTTTTCTTAATAGTTTCTTGTGATGACTTTGAGGTTGTACCAGTTCACTTAGATACATACTTAAAATTATACACTCAAGATAAAGGTCAAGTTATGTCCGCTGTTCAAAATTCACTGTTTGATGATATAACTAAATACATTAATTATGGAGTTAGTTTATATACCATTACATATAACACAACCTATAAAGGAGAAAATATAAAAGCTTCTGGATTAGTTGCTTTTCCAGAAACAACTCATAATGTTCCTATTTTAAATTTCAATCATGGAACTACCTCTCTACATAGGGATGCTCCAACTGAAGATTTATTTCAATATAGTTTTTTCTCTAATGCAGCTAGTGCTGGTTATATATTTGTTATTCCTGATTATTTAGGATTTGGTGTATCAGATGACATTCTTCATCCTTACTACAGATCTGACATTACTGGATTAACGATAGTAGATATGTTAAAAGCAACTAAAGAACTTGCTGAAATAGAAGGATATAATTTTAATGGTAATGTTTTTTTATCAGGTTATTCAGAGGGTGGTTTTGCAACTATGTCAGCTCATAAAACACTTGAAGAAAACAATTTTCAAGGTTTGAATTTGGTAGCTTCTGCTCCTGCAGCTGGAGGATATGATATGACTGGAATGTTAAATTATTTTTTGTCTTTAGGTACTTACCATCAACCTTATTACTTGGCATACGTAGCTATTTCATATAAAACCTCATATGACTGGGGGTTACAATTATCTGATATATTTAATGAGCCATATGCAAGTTTAATACCTCAATACTTTAATGGTCAGTATTCAGGAGGAGAGATAAATTCAGTTTTAAGTTATAGTGTCAATCTTTTACTTAATGAAAATTTTAGAAATAATTTTTATACAGATCCTTCATTAAATGTTGTAGTAGAAGCTTTTGAAGAAAATAGTTTTAATCAATGGGTACCTAAAACAAAAATGTTTATGTATCATGGAACTGCTGATATAACAGTTCCATATCAAAATTCTGTTGATACATACAATAATTTTATTGCAAATGGTGTTAATTCATCATTAGTAGAATTTATTCCGTTAGAATCACGAACCCATTCAACTGGTGCTATTCCTTACATTCTTGATATTTTTGATAAATTTGAAAATCTTAAGTAGTTAAAATGAGAAATCTTTATTTATTGATATTATTTATTTTTTTACTATCATGTACAAATAGTAAAACTTATGAATCTATACGTTTAAAAATCGATTTGTTAAATGATAAACATGCTCCTGATGCAAGGGTAGCGGTATGGAATATCGATTTTAATGATAAAAAAATACCAATTGAATTAGTAGGTGAAACGAATTTAAATGATGCTAAAAATGAACTTATTGAGTATTTAAAATCTGAAGATATATCTTTTGAAGATAACATAATCCTTTTACCCAATCATGATTTTAAATATGGTATTATAAACAATTCAGTTGCTAATCTTAGAAAAAACCCTTCACATTCTTCGGAGTTAGTTTCACAAACAATATTAGGTACTGGAGTAAGTATTTTAAAGAAAAAGGGGGAGTGGTATTTAATTCAAACGCCTGATAAATACATATCATGGATTGATCATGGTGGAATAGTTGCTATGTCAAAAGAAAAATATGACAACTATTTTGCTAGTGATGTAGGCGTATTTACCAGACCTTATGGTTTTTCTTATGAAACAAAGAAAAAAAATAAAGTTGTATCTGATTTAGTTTTAGGTTCTGCTTTAAAAATAGTTGAAATTAGATCTAAACATACTAAATATGAGTATCCAGATGGTAGAACAGCTTGGATTGAAAATAGATTAATGAATTCTATTTCCTCTATTAGAGGTATGAATTATTCTATTCAGAATCTTCTTGAAAATGCTCATAGTTTAATAGGTGTACCATATTTATGGGGAGGAACTTCTTCAAAGGGATTTGACTGTTCTGGTTATACTAAGTCTGTATACCTAATGAATGGATATATACTCCCTAGAGACGCATCACAACAGGTAAAAGAGGGTATTCTTGTAGATAATTCAAGAAATTGGAATTTATTAGAGGCTGGTGATTTGATGTTTTTTGGTTATTATAAGGACGACAAGCTTCGAATAGATCATGTCTCTATATGGCTTGGAGATGGGTATTTTATTCAGTCTTCAAAAAATGTAAGAATAAGTTCTGTCTATTCTGACAATTCAAATTTTGATGATTATCATATGGCTAAGTATATTGAATCAAGGAGAATTATTGGTTCTAATACAGAAGGAATAAAGAAATTATAATTGTTCTAATTTTTTTATTTTATCAGTAAAGTCTTTGCTTGTAAAATCAATACTATTGGTTATTCTAAAGTTTTCTTTTCCATTTTTATCTAGCACAATTGTTGTTGGTAAGCTGTAAACATCAAAATAACTTAAATCTTTATTTAATTTTACAAAATTTAAATCAAAAGGTTTTCTTTTTAAGAATTCAGAAATTTTATCCAATGTTTCGTTAGATGCAGCAACAATTTTTACATCATTTTCTTTGAATAGAGTTTTTGATTCTTCTAAATTTTTAAATTCTGCAATGCATGGTTTACACCAAGTGGCCCAAAGATTAAGAATGACAACATTACCTTTTAATTCCTCTAACTTAAATTCTTCATTTTCTAAAGTAACAAGGGTAGGTAAAACTTGATTTTTATTTTTTTCTATTTTTTCTTTGCATGATATTATTATTATAATAAAGAAAAATAAAATATAATTTATTAGGTAGTTCAATTTTTAGTATTTTTGTAAAAATAATTCAATATTAATTTAATGAAAAAACAATTTATACTCATTCTTTTCTTTTTATTCTCATCATTCTTTTCTTTTTCTCAGTCATTTAATTCTGTAATAACTGTTAACGGGCTTACTTGTGCTATGTGTTCATTTTCTACTCAAAAAAGTTTAGAAAAACTTGACTTTATTAAAGAAATAACTGCTGATTTAGAATCTACTTCATTTAAATTAGTTTTTGATGATAGTAAATTTATAGATTTTAATATGATTCAAGAAAAAGTTGAAGATGCAGGTTTTTTTGTTGGTACTATTAAAGTGAATTTTGATAAAAATTTATCTCCAGATAATAACGAACACACAGTTTATAATAAAAACCTTTTTCATTTTATTATTGCTAATACTGAAAGTTCAAGTACATATAATTTAATTGATAAGAATTTTATTTCAGATAATGATTTCGAATCATTTAGTCAGTTTACTTCACATGCTTGCTATTTAACTGGAGCTCATAATGAATCTTGCTGTTCGAATCATGAAAATTTAAAATCTAAAAAGGTATTTCATCTAGAGCCTGACTCTGAATAGTTGAGAAATTTAATTTTAACACTTTTTTTACTTATAAGTAACATAACTTTCTCACAAGAGCTATTTATAAATGCGGAGCCTGCAAGTTTAATTCCTAAAGGTTCAAAAGTTGTTAGTTTAATTAACTCAAATATATTTCTTAATGGTGTAGATGGTTTAGATAATAGTTTAGGTACTGCTACATTACTTATGCCTTCGTTATCATATGGCATCTCTAAGAGACTAATGATAAAAGTTAGTTTGCAACTTTCTAATAATCCATTTGTTGATTATTATCCTAATTGGCGTTTTAATGGATTTAAATTTTATTCTAAACAAAGAATTTTATCTAGCGATAGACCAAAGTATCATACGAGACTATCTTCTTTTATTAAAGGATCCTACCATAATGATAAGTTTATGAAAAACGATTTAGATATCGATATTCAAGATTCTGGTCTTCAGTTTGGTCTTATTGGAACACAACTAGTTAATAAGTTTGCTATATCTATAACTTCAGGTTTAGGATTCTATACAAAAGAAGATTTAAATTTATTTATGAATTCTGTTTCATTGGGTTACCTGGTTTTACCAAGAAAATATAAATCATATAAACAAACAAATTTTAATGTTTACCTGGAATATAAGACAAACACAATATTGAATAATTCTTTTTCGGATAGATATAATAAATTTTCCTCAACTATAGCCCCTGGCATTCAATTTATTCTTTTTTCTAGATCAAGGCTTGATTTTAGTTATAAAATCAGAAAGGATAATAGTCCAGATGAATTTTTAGTTAAATTAACTTATATAATTTATTAATTAAGCTTCAATTAGGTATGTTCCTTTAAGAACATTAAATCCATTATTGGACCAATATGCTAATTCTGGTTCCGATCCTTCTCTACCTGTAATTGATGCACATCCAACACTTCCATCTTTTCCTAAAGCAACTATTTTATCATTAAAATTGACATTTTTAGGACCACCATTAATGTCTATTATTCTTTTACAGAGTGCTTCGCAAGCTTGTTGTGGAGTTTTTCCATTTCTCATCTGTTCAACAACAAAAAATGAACCGCATGTCCTTAAAATTTCTTCTCCTCTTCCAGTGGCTCCAGCAGCACCAACTTCATTGTCTACGTATAATCCAGCTCCAATAATAGGAGAATCTCCAACTCTTCCTGGTATTTTATAGGCTAGACCACTTGTTGTTGTTATTCCTGCAACATCATTATTTGAATCTACGGCAAGAACATTTATTGTACCTGTAGTTCTTTTTTTATTGTAATCATTATTTTTTGGTGGGAACCAATCATCTTTATCAGAGATATTCTCTTTCCATCTAAGCCATATTTTTCTTGATTTTTCAGTCAATAAGTTTTCTATTTTAAATCCATGAGCCCTAGCAAAATCTTGAGCTCCTTTTCCCATTATGTGTATATGGTCCGTTCTTTCCATTACAAGTCTTGCAACAGAACAAGGGGTTTTTATTCCTTCTAATGCTCCAACGGATCCACAATTATGAGTGGGTCCATACATAATGGATGCGTCTAATTGGACTACACCATCTTCGTTTGGTAATCCTCCGTATCCAACTGAAGTATCACTAGGATCAAGCTCTGTAATGTTTGCAGATTTTTCGATCGCATCAAGTAAATCTCCATTATTTGATAGAATATCCCAACCTGGTTTTAATACTTTTTCTCCCCATTCATTACCTCTACTACAAATAATTATTGGTCCCTTATTATTATTTTTTGCTTTGATATTTGAAATGAAAGGTACTGTAGCTCCTACAGCAGCTATTTTTTTTATAAATTTTCTTCTTGAACTCATGCTATAAATTTTTTAATGTTGTTACGTAGTTGTTAATATGATATTGTTTTTCTTTTAGTTTATACTGCATCACCCATCTTGGATGGGGTAGAGTTATAATTTCATCAAAGAATTTATACTCTTTGTTTATCATTTCAAAAAATTTTTGATTTTTTCCTTTTCCTATTATCACACATTTTTTTGGGTTTCCAAAACTATTTAATTGAATATTAATCCAATTAATTATTGATTTTTTCCAGTTCTCCAGAAGAATTTTATTGTCGTAATAATTGAAATTATTACCATTTTCAATAAATCCATATGGACAAATACTTGATATAAAAAATTTATTATAAAATTTTTGGACACCTCCATAGGTTTCTATCATTTCGTAGATATATGAAGCACTAATTTCCTTTTTTTTCTTATAGGTAGAATTGATGCCACAATTTTTTTCTAAAAAATAAGGGTCAGTAAATGGAATTCCAGTTATTCCACCACCAAACCTACCTGGATTAATTCCAAAGCATATTATTCTATTATTTTTATCAGAGTAAAATTTATTATAGAATTCAGAAACTATTTTTTTAGTTTCTTTACTTGAATATGGATCTAGAACTTCTATAGAAGAAGGTGTTTCTAATTTGTTAAGATTAAAAAAAAATTTTATAATCTTATCAGATGTTTTCATTGCTTAATCCAAAAAATGCTAATTTAATGTTTTAGCAAAATTTTCTAGATGTTTTTCTGGCATAGCATCTACATGGAATTCTACAACAGCATTTGACCATATCATAACTATTCTAGCAACTTTGTTATCATTTGCATCTATTCTATAAAATAATCTTTCAAAGTTATTTTCACTAAATCTAGGTTGAACATTAATGCTGTGTGCTAAATCTTTGTTATATGCTTCCATATCAATTTTTCCATCAGTCATATACGCAAAAGGATATTTTCCTGCAGAGTTAAAATCTACTGTCCATTCTCCCTCTGACCTTGGGGTGATAGCTATAGAGTATTCTCCAGCTCTTAATGTTTTATCTCCAATTTTTACGCTAGTACTAAATTTAATTTTTGTAGGACTATTTGCGCCAGCTCTCCATATCTGGTCATATGGTACAAGTTCTCCAAAAATTTTTCTTCCTTTAACGCCTGGTGATGAGTAGCTAATGGAAATTTTTGTCATACCAACATTTTGACTAACGGTTGCTTGAGGGCTAGCTACTGGACTAAAATAAGTCGTAGCTGATTGAGAAAATGCAGTAATAGTAATAAATAATAGTAGAGTTGTTAATGTTATATTTTTCATAGGATTTATTTTATTGTCAATATTAATTTTTTTTTAGTTATTTCCACAGTGGAGTCGGGTATATTTTTTCTTTTATTAGTTTTTTTATTTTTCCTTTTACAAACTTTTTATCTTCTTTAAAGGTTATTCCAAACCATTTTTCATCTGTAGTTTCAATATATACATTAGCGTTAGTACTTATTAATTTATTTACAATGCTGGGAAGTAAAAATTCTTTTGTTTCGTGATTGATATAAGTGGTTAAAAATTTGTCAAATTCTTTATTTAGGATGTTAAAAAAATTATTTTTAAATCCCATTAGATTCATTGAAACCTCAGTGATATCTTCTAGAGTAATTTTTTTATTATCTTCAGATGTACCAATAATTACCCTTGTTTTATGATTTTTTTTGATATTAAAAGTTTCGTTTATTTCAATTAATTTATTTTTTGAAGTTTTACATACTCCTCTAGTTACTGATCCATTTTCTGATAAAGTATTTTTTAGTAAATAAGAAATAATGCATGCTTCAAAATCATTTTTTTTTATATTATTAAGTATATCATGTATTTTTTTATATGCTCCTCTCCCATAAAAGTCATCAGCATTAATTACGGCAAATGGTTCGTTGATAACATTTTCACAGCATAAGATAGCGTGTCCAGTGCCCCAGGGTTTAATTCTATTTTTTGGTAAATTAAAGTTTTTTAATCCGTATCTAGGATCTTGATTTACTATATGGTGTGTAATTTTTGGATAACATTTAAAAAAATCTGCATATTTTTTTTCAAAATATCCTTTAAGCTCATTTGTAGTAAGAATAACAATTTTTTCGAAACCTGATTTAATTGCATCATAAATTGAATAGTCTAAAATTGACTCATTATTTGGTCCAAAGCCGTCAACTTGTTTTAGTCCTCCATACCTACTTCCCAGTCCACCAGCTAAAATTAGAAGTGATGTTTTCAATTTAGATTTTAGAAAGATTGTAAGTTCCACCTACAGAACTGCTCCATCCACCTTGCATTTTAAATGATCCATTGAGAGTAAAAACATCACTTCTGAACCTTGCATTTTCAAATTTATTTCCAGGTTTATATCTGATGTATGGCCATCTATTACATGGATTATTCCAACTACTTCCGTTGCTATGACAATTTGTATATTCTCCGTCATTATTAGCATATTCTGTTTCTCTGAATTCTACCCATCCGTATTTATCAATTGTCCCAGTTATGCTAAAAGTTGTAAAAGAATCTTCAAATGATGAAATGCCATAAAACATGCAGTCATCTACTGATGTAACATCAATTGCAAATTGTTGAGTTACCCCTCTTGCACTTGAAGGTTGCGTGTAATTAGATGCTCCTTCCCATCTACCCATCATTTGTTTTGCAGCACTATGACAATCTATTAAATTCTCATCATCAGCACACCTGTAAGTAGTATTTGCAAGAAGAATAAAAAGGAAAATATTTAAAATTTTCATTTCTCAAAAATAATAAAATAGATTTAATAAAAGAAGTTTTAATTGTTAATGTTCCTTACAATGCATTTTATAATTAAAATTATATATTTACCTACCTTAGGGAGCTATTATAAAAATATTTGGCATGGAATTATCATTTATTGATTGGGTAATAATTTTTTCTTTTTTTGCCATTTTTATAGTAATTGGTTTATTTTTTACAAAAAGATCTGGAAAAAATTCTAAAGAATACTTTTTATCTGGTAGAAATATGCCATGGTGGTTACTTGGAACATCTATGGTTGCAACCACATTCTCTGCTGACACCCCAAACTTAGTTGCTAACATTGTTAGAGAGGATGGAGTGTCTGGTAATTGGGTATGGTGGGCTTTTCTAATTACTGGTATGATGACGGTATTTTTTTATGCTCGACTTTGGAGGAGGTCTGAAGTTCTTACGGACCTTGAATTTTATGAATTAAGATATAGTGGTAAGGAAGCAACTTTTCTTAGAGCATTTAGGGCCTTGTACTTAGGGGTTTTCTTTAATGTAATGATAATGGCAACTGTGTGTCTTGCTGGAATTAAAATTGGAGGAATTTTGTTGGGTTTATCTCCTTTTGAATGTGTTTTTTACTCGTCAATTATTACTGTGTTTTATAGTTCTTTGGGTGGACTTAGAACTGTTATAATAACAGATTTGATACAGTTTGTACTTGCTATGGTAGGATCAATTTGGGCGTGTGTGTACCTAGTTAATTTGGAAGAAATTGGAGGATTAAATCAATTAATTTCTAATGATTTAATTTCTGATAAATTAAATTTTTTACCTGATTTTAATGATTATGAAACACTAATTACAGTATTAATTATACCTATTGCTGTACAATGGTGGGCTGTGTGGTATCCAGGAGCTGAACCTGGCGGTGGTGGTTATATAGCTCAGAGAATGTTATCGGCTAAAGATGAAAGGAATGCTATTAATGCTACTTTATTTTTTAATATAGCTCATTATGCAATTCGTCCATGGCCATGGATATTAATAGCATTAGCTTCATTAATTATTTATCCAAGCCTTAGTGATATTGAATCAGCTTTTCCTAATGTTGATAGCTCTATTATTGGACATGATATTGCATACCCTGCAATGCTCTCAAAATTACCTTCTGGCCTATTAGGAATTGTATTAGCATCTCTTTCAGCTGCTTTTATGAGTACTATATCGAGTCATTTAAATTGGGGAGCATCATATATATCTATTGATTTTTATAAAAGATTTATTTATTCGGAAGCTAGTGAAAAAGAAATTGTTTTAGTTGGTAGAATTTCTACTGTTTTTTTAATGATTTTAGCAGGATTTGTTGCTTTAGAATTAAATGATGCCTTGGATGCATTTCAAATATTATTGCAGATTGGAGCTGGAACTGGATCAATCTTTTTACTTCGATGGTTTTGGTGGAGGGTAAATGCATATAGTGAAATTACTGGTATGTCAGTCTCTTTTTTAGTTGCTATATATTTTCATTCCATTCATGAAAGAATTTTTGGTTTTACATTTGAGAGCCATTATGAATTAGTCTTAAGTGTTTTTATAACTACACTCTCGTGGATACTTGTTACTTTATTAACAAAACCAACAGAAAATAGTAGACTATTCGAGTTTTATAAAAAAATTAAACCATATGGAATAGGTTGGAATAAATTTTTAAAAAATAACAATATAGATGTTAAAAATAAAGAATTAAAAGAATCTCCAATGAGTGATTTATTATCTATGTTTTTAGGTATAGTTCTTGTTTATTCTGGACTTTTTGGAACGGGTTATTTATTATATGGTAACATTACTTATAGTCTAATTTTATTTTTCTTATTATTTATTTCTGCTTACAAACTCAATAAAATTATGAATAGTAATTAATTTTTTAGTGATGTATACGAATTATGAAATTATATTTTTGTCAAATGAGTGGATTATAAATAGTGTTTTTACATTGCTTTTTATGGTTTTGTTTTTATTACTTGGAAAGTATTCAGGTAAAGAACAAAGAGCTCAAATAGCTTATGTATTTGTTTATATATTTATTGGTGTGTATGTTATTTATCATATCATGCATTACTTGGATGGTACCTGGTCACTTTCAAAAAGATTACCTCTTCATTTATGTGGAATTTCTTCAGTTTTGGTCTGCGTTATAATGTTTTTAAAAAAACGTCAATTAGCATTTGAATTTCTTTTTTATTGTGGAATATTAGGTGGAATCAATTCTCTTTTAACACCCTTAATAGATAATTATACTGGAGGTAATTTTTTTTATATAGAATATTATTATAGTCATTCTTCTATAATAATTTTTCCTTTATATCTTTTTTATTATATGGACATGAAGCTTTCAAAATATTCATGGTTAAAAACTTTTCTTATTTTAAATATTTTATTAGTTATTATTATGCCATTGGACTTTTTATTGGGTGCAAATTATATGTATTTAGTAGATCCACCCGCAGTTAATCATCCTCTTGTAAGTGGTGAATGGCCATATTATCTTATTAATTTCGAATTTTTTGTGTTTCTTTTACTCTATTTTACTTATTCATTATTTAAAGTTTCTTTTTTAAAAAATTAAGTTTTTATATTGCGTTAAATTTTAATTCTAATGAAGATAGGTTTTTTAAAAGAAGTAAAAGATACTAGGGTTGCTATATCTCCATTAGTTGTTTTAAAATATGAAAAAATTGGTATTGAAATTGTTGTAGAGAAGGGTGCGGGTCAATCATCTGGAATTGATGACAATGATTTTCAAAAAAACGCTACTATTCTTTCTAAAGAAAAGGTTATTCAAAGTTCTGACATTATAATTTCCGTAAATTCCGAGTCTATTACACCAATAAGTTTATTTAAAGGTAAAATTGTAGTTTCAAACTTTAGTGGAGAGTCAAATAAAGATGAACTTATTAAAAATTTAAAAAGCAATAAAGTAACTGCCTATGATCTCTCATTAATTCCAAGGACAACCATTGCTCAGAGTATGGATATTTTATCTTCGATGGCTGGATTAGCAGGATATAAAGCAGTTATCAAATCTGCAGAGCTTTTACCTAGGATGTTTCCGATGATAATTACTGCAGCAGGAAGTATTAAACCTGCTAAAGTCGTAGTTCTTGGAGCAGGAGTTGCAGGTTTACAGGCAATTGCAACAGCTAAAAGACTTGGTGCTATTGTTCAGGCATCAGACCCAAGACAGGCAGCTAGAGAAGAAGTTTTGAGTTTAGGAGGAAAATTTATTGAAGTTGAAGGTGCTATAGAAGACAAATCTGCTGGAGGTTATGCAGTAACTCAGTCAAAAGAATATTTAGATAGACAAAAAGAAGAAGTTTCTAAGAGAATAGAATCATCTGATGTAGTTATAACAACAGCTCAAGTTTTTGGAAGAAAGGCTCCAGTTTTAGTATCTAAAGAATTGGTTAGTAAGATGAAAAAGGGATCAGTTATTGTTGATTTAGCTTCTTCTTCAGGAGGAAATTGTGAGGTTACTGTTGATTCTGAAATTACTGATTATAATGGAGTAAAAATTGTTGGAAACTCATTTTTAGCTTCTGAGTTATCACATGATTCAAGTAATCTTTTTTCTAATAATGTGTTTAATTTTTTGAATTATATTATTAAAGACGGTAAAATGATAAATGAAAATGATGACTCAATTTTGTCGAGTTGTAATGTTATAAAATAAATTATATGGAAAGTATTATAGATTTTTTGATTACTAATGAGATTCTTATTTATCTACTTCTATTTACTATATTATTAGGTTTTGAAGTAATTTCAAAAGTTCCTTCAATCCTTCACACACCATTAATGTCAGGTGCTAATGCTATAAGTGGCATTGTAATTTTAGGTGCTATAATATTAATTAGAAATACTAGTCCCGACAATTATATAGTTCTCACACTAGCATCTATTGCCTTATCTGTAGGATCAATAAATGTATTTGGAGGGTTTTTTGTAACTAATAGAATGCTAAGTATGTTTAATAAAAAAAATAAGAAATAGTGGATAAATTAATTTTTCTTTTTGCTGCATTTTTCCTTGTTTGGGGTCTAAGACTACAGAGTAGTCCGGAATCTGCCGCTAGGGGAAATAAGTATGCTGCATTAGGCATGTTTTTATCTATTTTTGGAGCCATTATTATGCCATTTGAAAATTCTGGATTTAATAATTATCTATGGATTTTTCTTCCACTTACAGCATCTTCAATAATTGGATATGGAATTGCAAAAAAAATTAAGATGACTTCAATGCCTCAAATGGTCTCTATTTTTAATGGTTTGGGAGGTTTGAGTGCAGTTTTACTATCTTTTATAGAGCTCTATAAAATATCTTTTCTTGGTGGAGAATCTTCTTTAGCATATCAAATGACATTGGTATTAAGTTTATTTATTGGTTCTATTGCATTTACTGGAAGCATGTTGGCATTTGCAAAACTTGATGGATATAAATGGTCAGAGAAGCTTACTTTACCTTATCAGCATATTATAAACATAGTTCTTCTTGTCGCTATTTTATATTTTTCTTATCAATATTTTGAAGTGAATAATGATTTTAATCTAATTTATCTTGTACTTGGAATATCACTCCTATACGGCATATTTTTTGTTGCTCCAATAGGTGGTGCAGATATGCCAGTGGTTATATCTCTTTTAAATTCATTTACAGGTCTTACTGCTGCTCTTACGGGAATCATCTTTGATAATAAGGTCATGCTTCTTGGCGGTATACTTGTTGGTGCTGCTGGTACTATTCTTACTATTCTTATGTGTAAAGCAATGAACAGATCTTTACTTAATGTTATTGTAGGGGGATTTTCATCATCAGGTAAACAAACTGTTAAGGAAGATCATCAGGGCGATGTTAAAGAAATTAATGATTCAGATTTTGCAGTTCAACTTTTTTATTCTTCAAAAGTTATAATAATTCCAGGATATGGATTAGCTGTTGCTCAAGCACAAAAACTATGTAAAGAAATACAAGAAATTTTAGAGACTAATGATGTAGAAGTTAAATATGCTATTCATCCAGTAGCTGGAAGAATGCCTGGTCATATGAATGTTTTACTTGCTGAAGCAGATGTTGATTATTCAAAACTTATTGAATTAGAACAGGCTAATGAAGAGTTTAAATCTACTGATGTTGCTGTAATTGTAGGCGCAAATGATGTTGTTAATCCTGATGCAATTGATGATAGTTCTAGTCCTTTATTTGGTATGCCAATTCTTAAAGTTTGGGAATCAAAAAGTACAGTGGTTTTAAAAAGAAGCATGTCAGCAGGATATGCTGGTGTTCAAAATCCTTTATTTTTTAGAGATAATAATAAAATGTATTTTGGTGATGCAAAAGATAGCCTTCAACGTTTATCTACAGAATTAAAAACCTTATAAATTTTTGTTTATAATCTCATTTTGAATTTTTCTTGAATAGATTTAGATTGATATATGAAAAAATATTTTTTTTTATTATTAATAGTAGTTTTAATTAGTATCTATTATTTTCTAAGAAATCCTATGGGCGTAGATAAAAATTCTTCTTTAATTTCAATTAATAAAACTGAGTTTGGAACATTAAAAAATGGGACAGTAGTCTATAAGTATACTCTTGAAAATAAAATTGGAACTAAAGTTTCAATTATTACCTATGGAGGTATTATTACTAATTTAAAAACATTTAATAAATCAGGAGCATTAGAAGATATTGTTTTAGGATATAATTCACTTGAAGAATATATAAAAGAAAGTCCTTATTTTGGAGCTATTGTTGGGAGATATGGAAATAGAATTTCTAAAGGAAAGTTTAGCATAAATGGGAAAGAATATAATTTAGTTAGAAATGATGGTCAAAATCATTTGCATGGAGGTAATATAGGTTTTGATAAGGTAATTTGGGATGCAACTACTCAAACAGACAAAAATTCTGCTTCTCTGATACTTTCATATACAAGTGGTGATATGGAAGAGGGTTATCCTGGAAATTTAGAAACAAAAGTTATATATACTCTAAATAATGAGAATTCTATAGAAGTTTTGTATGAGGCAATTACTGATAAACCCACGATAATAAATCTTACACAACATTCATATTTTAATTTATCAGGAGATTTTTCAGAATCAATTTTAGATCACGAAGTAAAAATTAATGCAAATGCATTTCTTCCAGTTGACAAAACACTTATTCCTACTGGTGAAATTGTAAATGTAGAATCTACACCTTTTGATTTTAGAAAGTTTAAGAGAATAGGAAAAGATATTAATTTTGAAAACGAACAACTTATTATTGGAAATGGGTATGATCACTGTTGGGTACTTAATGATTATGGTACTATGAGATTTGTTGCTGCCGCATACCATTCTAGAAGTGGAAGATTTTTGGAGGTTTATTCTGATGAACCTGGAATGCAATTCTATTCAGGAAATTTTTTAGATGGAACACTTCCTAGAAGGGATGAAGGTTATTATGGAAATCGTTCTGGTTTTTGTTTTGAAACTCAGCACTATCCTAATTCTCCAAATAATAAAGAATTTCCATCAGTGGTGTTGAAGCCTAATGAGCTATATACTTCTAAAACCACATTTCATTTTTCATTAAAATAATTTCTTTCAGATTCAATTCTTAGTTTATATTTTTTATTCTTAACTTAAGAAGTAAATAAAATTTTAACCAAATATGAAAAATTTAGATAGGAGAGATTTTCTCAAAAAAACTTCTTTATCTGGTGCAGCAATAGCAACCGCATCCATCCTTAGCAGCTCAAAACATGTAGAGAAAAGAGATACAAATTCTTATTATATGGGGGATTATTCTGCTCCTAAACTTGAAACGGTAAGAGTAGCATTTATTGGAGTTGGAGCTAGAGGTACTGGTCATGCAAGGCAGATTGCAACAATAGAAGGAACAGAGGTAGTAGCAATTAGTGACTTGTATCAAGATTTAGCTCAAAGATCTATAGATAATTGTAAAGATATTGGGAAGGGAGAAAGGCATAACGAAATAGCCATTTATTATGGTGGTGATGATAAGTGGAAATTGATGCTTAAAGAAGTAAAACCTGATGTAGTTTTTATTGCTACTAATTGGAATAATCATGCCCCAATGGTAATTGAAGCTATGAATAATGGTTCTCATGCATTTGTTGAAGTTCCTATTGCTACAACTATTGAGGATATGTGGAAAATTATAAATACATCAGAGAAAACAAGAAAACATTGTATGATGATGGAGAATGTTAATTATGGAAGGGATGAGTTGATGTACTTAAATATGTGTAGAAAAGGAGTAATAGGTGAATTTTTGCATGCAGAGGCTGCATACATTCATGAGTTAAGGTTTCAGATGGAAGAACAAAAAAGAGGTACTGGTTCGTGGAGAACGTATCATTATGCAAGAGGAAGCGGCAATTTATATCCTACTCATGGATTAGGTCCAGTAGCTCAGTATATGAATCTATCTAGAAATGATGATAATTTTAGTACTTTAATTTCTTACTCAACACCAGCACTAGGAAGAAAATTGTATGCAGAAAAAAATTATCCAGCTAATCATAAATGGAATAAACTTGATTATAAAAATGGAGATTTAAATACTTCAATAATAAAAACAAAATTTGGAAGAACCATCATGGTTCAGTGGGATGAAACAAGTCCACGACCATACTCTAGACATAATTTAATACAGGGGACAAAGGGAACGCTTGCAGGTTTCCCAACACGTGTTGCACTCGAGGGAGGAGTTGAAGGTGTTAATAAGAGTCATCATTCTTGGGTACAAGGTGAGAATTTAGAGGTTTTATATGAAAAATACGATCATCCACTTTATAAAAGATTAGGTGCTGTAGCTGAAAAAATGGGTGGACATGGAGGTATGGATTTTATGATGAGGTATCGTATAATAGAATGTTTAAGAAACGGTGAGCCTCTTGATCAAAATATGTATGAGGGATGTTTTTGGAGTGCAGTTACACCATTAAGCGCAAAGTCTATTAAATATGGAGGTGCACCACAAAGATTTCCTGATTTTACAAGAGGAAATTGGAAAACGACTAATCCTTTAGGTATAATTTTATAGAATATGAAAAATTTATTTTTATTTTTAATGTTTGTCTTATTTTCTTGTCAAAATAGTACAAAATCTCTTTTATTATCTCCTGTTTTTTCAGATCATATGGTATTACAACAGAAATCAGATGTTTCTATTTGGGGGTCAACATCTCCTAATCAAGATGTATTTATTGCAGCTAGTTGGGATGAGAAAGTTATTACTAAAAGTGATAAAGATGGAGAATGGAATATAAAAATTAAAACTCCATCATATGGGGGTCCTTATAATATTTCTGTTATATCTCTTAAAGATTCAATACTTTTAAAAGATGTATTAATTGGTGAGGTTTGGTTGGCATCTGGTCAGTCAAATATGGAATGGAAACTATCTAACAGATTAGTAAATCAGGAACAAGAAATTGCTAATGCTAATTATAATCAAATAAGAATGTTTACTGTTCCTTTGGATCTTACCGGAGAGCAGATAAAAAATTCAAAATGGAAGGTTTCTAATTCTGAAAACGTAAAATCATTTAGTGCTGTTGGGTATTTCTTTGCTAGACGTCTTCATGTTGATCTAAATATTCCTATTGGTATTATTAATACTAGTTGGGGAGGAACAAGGGTAGAGGCATGGATAAGTCTTGAAAAGCTTAGGACTTTAAATGCTACTAAGGATATTATTTCAAATTTAGATTTAAATACTGAAAATAATAAAAAAGTTAATGATGCTAATGCATATTCTATACTTTTTAAAAAAATGTTATCTCCCGTTCTTCCTTATGGCATTAGAGGTGCTATTTGGTATCAAGGTGAGGCTAATGTTGGAAACTATGAAGAGTACAATGAATTATTCCCTGCTATGATTGAAGATTGGAGAGAAAGATGGGGTTATAATTTCCCTTTTTATTACGTTCAGATTGCACCTTTTAATTATGAGGCAGGAAAATTATCTTATGAATTAAGAGATGTGCAAAGAAAAAGTTTAAAAACAAAAAATACAGGAATGGCTGTCACCATGGATATTGGAGAAGCTAATGATATACATCCTGCTAATAAACAAGATGTTGGAAATAGGCTTGCTCTACTTGCTTTAGATAATGATTATGGATATGATTTAGTATCTTCTGGACCACTTTACAAGAATCATGAATTGCATAATGACTATATAGACATTGATTTTGATTCAAAAGGATCAGGACTTTTAGGAATTCGAAAATTAGAAGGTTTTGAAATTGCAGGTAGTGATGGTGTTTTTGAAAATGCTAAAGCGATTATCATTGATAATAAAGTAAGAATTTCTTCAAGTAAAGTAGATAATCCAAAACAAGTAAGATATGCTTGGAAGAATGTTTTTGATGGAACATTGTTTAATAAAGAAGGTCTTCCTGCTTCTTCATTTATAACTAATAAATAGAATTTTGTGAGTAATAGAAGAAATTTTTTAAAAAAAAGTGCAGCATTTGCATCTCTATCTTTTTTTCCATCATCATTAATTTCACAATTAAAGAATAATCGTTTAAGAACAGCACATATTGGTGTTGGTGGTATGGGTGGAGCAGATCTAAATTCAATTTCATCACATAAGTTAGTTGATGTTGTTGCTTTATGTGATGTTGATTCAAATGCTTTGGATAAAGCTAAAAAACTCCATCCCAATGCACAAGTATTTTCAGACTATAGAAAACTTTTTAATGAAATATCGAATTCCATAGATGCTGTAATTGTCTCTACTCCAGATCATACACACGCACCAGCTTCAATGATGGCTATGAACATGAGAAAATCTGTATACTGTCAGAAGCCATTAACACACCATGTTTCGGAGGCGAGAGAAATGAAGAAGTTAGCAGAAGAGAATAATTTGGTTACACAGATGGGAATACAAATTCACTCATTTGATGAATATAAATCTGCTGTTATATTAATTCAATCTGGCATTATAGGAAAAGTAAATACAGTAAGAGCATGGTCTCCTAAAAATTGGGGTTATGATGGTTTAGAGCCAGAAGGTAGTGATATAATACCAAAAAATTTAGATTGGAATCTTTGGTTGGGAACAGCTAAAAAGAGACCATATAAAGACAAAATTTATCATCCTGGTCAATGGAGAAAATTATTGGATTATGGTTGTGGAACATTAGGAGATATGGGAGTTCATATTTTTGATACACCATATGCAGCATTGGATTTGGATGTTCCTAATACTGTTAAGAATGAGTGTAGAAAATCAAATGGATTTGGACATCCAGAACATAATAAAGTAAGTTATGTTTTTCCTGGAACTAGGTATACTACAGAAAATTTAAAGTGGGTATGGTATGATGGAGATGGAGCACCAAAAAAGCATAAGGATTTAATATTACCTAATGATGAAAAATTACCAGATCAGGGAGCTATTTTTATAGGTGATAAGGGTAGATTACTTTTACCTCATTGGGATTTTCCTAAGCTAATTGTAGATGGAAAATATGAAAAGTTAGATTATCCCAAGTTGGATAAATCGGATCATTATCATCAGTTTGTAGATGCTTGTCTAGGTAAAGATAAATGTAGTGCACCATTTTCTTATGCATCTAGATTAACAGAAACAATACTTTTAGGAGTTATTGCTGGTCGATTTCCTAATAAGGTTTTACATTGGAATAATGAGAATGCTAAATTTTCTGAGGAAGAAGCAAATGAATTTTTAGAATCAAAATATAGAGATTTTTAATTATGAGTAATTCAATACCTATTTTATTTTTTGTAATGTTTATTTTTTCTTGTAATAATATAACAAAAGAAAATAGTGATTGGATTTACCTTTTTGATGGTACAACTACTAATGGTTGGAGAGCTTATAATGAGGACTCTTTACCAACTGGATGGATAATAGATGATGAAGGTGCGCTAACATTTAATAAAGAGGATAAGGATGGTGGTGGAGATATTATTTATGGTCTTGAAGAATTTGAAAATTTTGAACTTTATTTGGAATGGAAACTTCCTCTTGGAGGAAACAGTGGAATTTTTTATCACATAAAAGAAGGTTTTAACGGTATTGCTCAAATTGCGCCTGAATATCAATTAATCGACGATGAAAATTATTCAAAAATTTATAATTATGAGTTACAAGAATGGCAACAAACAGCTTCAGATTATTCAATGTATACTGCTGATCCTAAGCAAAAAGTACTTCAACCAATAGGAGAGTGGAATACTACAAAAATTCGTTTTACACCAGAGTCGGTAGAACATTGGCTTAATGGTAAAAAAGTTCTTTCTTTTGTTCCTTGGTCAGACGACTGGTATAAAAAAAAAGCAGCTGGAAAATGGAAAAATTCTACTAAATATGGTTCTTTTAAAAGAGGTTATATTGGTCTTCAGGACCATGATAGTCCTATATGGTTTAGAAATATAAAAATTTTAAAGCTTTAGTTGAATTTAACTAGTTTTTTTTTTAAAACTAAAATAAATAAATGGAATTAGTAAAAATAGACCATACTTAAAATTGCTTACAATAGAAAAAATTACTGTAGCTACTAATATGATTAAACTAAATAAAAAAGATTTAGTTTTCATAACCATTAATTATTTCAATTTCCTATAATATAAGGAGCTCCAATTTTTTCTAACTCAACTTTTAATTCAGGAATTTTTGAGGCTGCCTTTTGTATTTCAACATATATTTTGTTTAACATACTATCTGCAATTTCTAAACTTTGCTTATTTTGACCAGTTGGTCCATAAGTAGTTGATAATCCTCTCATCGCATTTCCAATATAACTATTTACTGTTGGATTATTTCTCTCACCAATTTCTGATTTTGCTGAGTTACCATTAATTCTAGTATCTATATTAGATAATTCATTATCAAGATCGTATAATGATTTTGAAAGTTCATTATTTTCTATTTTACTTCTAGATAATGCTAATCTCATAGCCTTGACACTTTTTATACTCTCATTTAATAAATTGCTTGCTTTTGCCATCATATTCTGAGTTGAAGTAATATTTTCACTATGAACTCTATATTCCTCAAATGACATTCCTTCAAGAACACCTCTTTGTAATTGGATAACATTAAAATTGATGGGGCCATCTAGTTTTATTAGAGTACCATCATATTCTTTGTGTAAGGTTGCCGTATAAGTACCAGGCATAGCCATTGGACCAAAATTAAACCATCCTCCTCTTCCTCCACCTCCAGTTCTGATGTTATCTGGGTTTATAGGCCTTGAATTTGATTGACGTAAATTCCATGCCACTCTACTTAAGCCTTTTTTATTTGGACCTTTTACTTTATTTATAATATTGCCATTTTCATCTTTAATAACAATCCATATTTTTGTTCCTTCATCTTTCCCTTCAGCATCAATAGCATCCCAATTTATTTTTGGAATACTTTGACCTTTTTTAGTTAATTCTTTTTCTAATTTTACTCTTTTTTCTTTCGTTGTTGGATATGATTTAGAAAGATGATAAGTGAAAACAGCTCCAAAATCAGGATTTTCAGCAAAGTAATAATCAGCTCCAGTATTACCGATAACACTTTTAGGTACGTACCCTAAAGCATCTCTAGTGGAAAACAAAGCTCCTTCTTGTGATAGTCTTTCACTTGACATTTCTCTTAATACAGAATAGTCATCTAGAACAAAGAATCCTCTTCCAAACGATGCACCAACTAAATCATTTTCTCTTTTTTGAATAGTTATGTCTCTAAAAGATATTGTTGGAGATCCTGGAAGTTTTTGCCATTTAGTTCCACCATTTAGTGAAACATAAATTCCTCTTTCTGTCGCAGTGAATAATAAATTTTTGTTCACATGATCTTGTACAAGTCTCCATATTAGAGTTCTATCTGGAATGTTGTTACTTATAGAAGTCCATGTATTTCCCATGTCAGTACTTTTAAATAAGTAAGGAGAGTAATCTCCTTCTTTGTGATTATCGAGTGATACATAAACTGTATTAACATCATGTAAATCTGCTTTAATATCATTAACAAATGATCTGTTTGGTAACCCCAGAGATGTTACAGGTATTTTTTTCCATGTAGTTCCATCATTTGTTGTTACTTGAATATATCCATCATCTGTACCTGCATATAAAACTCCTTCTTGTAATGGTGATTCAGAAATTGAAGTAATGGTATTATAGTTAGACATTGCTCCAACATCCCATGCATTATCCCAACCTTGTCTTTTTCCCATAATTTCTAGGTCAATTCTTTCTTCATTTCTAGTTAAATCATCAGATATAGGTTCCCAACTATCACCTCTATTTTCTGATCTCCATACTCTTTGAGAGGCGAAATAAAGCCTTTCAGGCTTGTGAGGACTTACTAAAATTGGAGCATCCCAATTAAATCTTTCATAATTTTCTCCTTCTCTTGGTTGAGGTTGGATTAAAACTGTTTCTCCAGTATTTAAATCAATTCTATGGAGAACACCTTGCTGAAATTCACCATAAACAATTTCATTGTAAACTGGATCTGTTGCAGTTTGATGACCATCAGCACCAAGTATTTTGTACCAATTAGCATTTCTTATACCTTGTCTTTCGTCTGTCCTAGATGGACCACCAGCTGAACCATTATCTTGAGTTCCTCCAAAAATGTGATAGAATGGATATGCATTATTTACAGCAACTTTATAAAATTGGGTAATAGGTAAATTTTTATAGTATTTCCATGTATTGGCCAAATCAAAAGATTCATAAATTCCAGCATCAGTTCCAACTAACAAATAATTAGGATCATCATCTCTAAATGTAATGGAGTGGTTATCTGAATGTTTGTCTGCTTCTTTCAGTTGTGTAAATGTTTTTCCTCCATCTTCAGAAGTTAGTATTCTGACATTCATTAGGTATAGTCTATCAAATTTATGGGGGCTAGCATATAATTCTTGATAATAGTGAGGACCAGTTCCACCAGAAACAGTATTAGACATTTTTGTCCATGAAGAACCTCTGTCAGAAGATTTATATACCCCTCCTTTAAGTCTCTCAAGTTCAAGAGCAGCATAAAGAACATCCGGATTTTGAGGTGAAATAGCAAAACCTATTTTTCCAATATTTGATTTAGGAAGACCGGTTTTTAATTTTTCCCAAGTTTCACCTCCATCTATAGATCTGTGTAAACCAGATTCAGGACCACCACCCATTAAAGCAGCTACAGTTCTATGTCTTTGCCAAGTGGCGGCATATAACCTATTTGGATTTCTTGGGTCTATAATAACTTCTGTTACTCCAGTCCATTCACCTCCACCTAATACTTTTTTCCAATTTTTTCCTCCATCTGTTGTTTTGTATAAACCTCTCTCTCCTCCAGAACTCCATAGTGGACCTTGAGAAGCAACCCAAACTATATTAGAATTATTTGGGTGTATTATTATTTTCGATATATGTTCAGAGTTCTTTAAACCCATATTTGTCCAAGATTTTCCTCCATTTGTACTTTTAAAAACTCCATCTCCAAATGCTACGTGTCTTCCTCCAACATTTTCTCCAGTTCCAATCCAGATTATAGAATTATCATTAGGATCGATTGAAACACAGCCTGTAGAATAAGTTGATTCTCTATCAAAGATTGGTTTCCAAGTAGTACCTGAATTTTCTGTTTTCCATACACCACTTGATCCAGTTGCAACGTACCATACATTATCATTTTTTGGATGAATAGCTATATCTGAAATCCTTCCTGATAAGAAAGCAGGACCTATATTTCTAAGTTTTAGTGCTGATAATGAAATCTTTTCTTCTTTTGTTGTTGTGGGGTCTACATTTTTATTATTTTTTCTTCTTTGTGAATAAACATCAAAGAATAAACAAGAAATAAGGATGTATATAAATATTTTTTTCATAATAATTGGGTTTTATTCGATAAAAGGAAGGTTAATTTATAAAATTTATATTAATTTATTTCTTTAATTAAAACATTTATTATTTGAATAAGATATTAACGTTTTTTATTATTTCTATTTTAATCTCATGTAAGACCAATAATGGTATCAATGAGATAAATTTTTCTTATAATTCTAGTAATGCTGGAGAATCGTTTTTATTATCAACTGATCATGATCTTTATATTTCATGGATTGAAGAGTCTATGGATACCAGCTATTTATATATGAGTAAACTTAATTTAGATATGTGGGGCAAGAGAGAACTTATAACTAAGGGTGTAAATTGGTTTGTTAATTGGGCTGATTTTCCTTCTATATCAATAAATAATAAAAGTGATTTAATGATTGCTCATTACTTAAAAAAAAGTTCTGAAGAAATATTTTCATATGATGTGAATTATCTAATTAGTAAAAATAAATCTTGGATTGATAAATATAAAATGCATAATGATAGAACTTTTTCTGAACATGGGTTTGTGTCTATAAAACCTTATAAAGATGGATTTTTTTCTACATGGTTAGATGGAAGAAACACAAGTTCTTCTAAAGAACAGTCTGGACACGCATCTGGTCCAATGTCACTTAGGTCTGCTATTATAAATTCTGAGGGAGAAATTATTGAAGAAAGTGAAATTGATAATATGGTTTGTGATTGCTGTCAAACGTCACTAACCGTTTCAGATAATATTCCAATTGTTGTTTATAGAGATAGAACAAAAAATGAAATTAGAGATATATCAGTATCTAGATTTATTAATTCATCATGGACTAATTCGTATTCTTTAAATGATGATAATTGGAAAATAAATGGCTGTCCTGTTAACGGTCCATATGTTGACTCAAAAGGTAAAAATGTAGCAGTAGCTTGGTTTTCTGCTGCAGGTGGAAATCCTCAGGTGAGTGTAAAATTTTCAAATAATCAAGGAAAATCATTTGGCGAAAAAATTTTAATAAATGATTTAAATACTATTCCATTGGGTAGGGTTGATTTAGATTTTATTGACCAAAGATCAGTTGTTGTCAGTTGGTTATCTACAAATAAAGGTGTTGGTTCAATAAATTTGAGAAAAATAGATATGAATGGAAATATGGGTGAAATAGTTAGTTTATCTAATGTCTCAAGTAGTAGGGCAACTGGGTTTCCTCAACTTGAGAGACTTAAAAATGATATTTTTCTTTCTTGGACTGATGAGATGAATGGAATAAAAAAAATTAAAACATTTAAACTTCCAATATCAAGTCTTTAATTTAATGTTTTGTATATAAGTTCAGATATTTTTGCCATCATTTCTGTTCCACTTTCCATATCTGACATATTTTTTGATAATATAATAATAACATATTTTTTTCCATCTTTTAAAAATACAATTCCAGAATCATGATGAACTCCAGTTATCATACCGGTTTTATTAGCAATTTCAATATCTTTAGGTAAATATTTAGGTATAATATCATCATATTTTTGATCTTTTAAAATATCAATCATTATAGCTGATGATTCATTATTTATAATTTTTCCTTTAGCTAATTTTTCATATATAATAAGTAAATCTTTTGCAGAGGTAGTATTATTTAGTCCTAATTCAAAGGCTTTTATATCTTCAACACCTCGAAGAATATCTATATTTAAAGCTCCTATTTCTTTCATAGATTTTGTAACATTATTTGCTCCTATATAATCTATGAGTATGTTAGTAGCAAAATTACTACTGATTGTTATCATCTCATAAATTAAATTATTTATAGAGTAATATTGTCCAAGTTTGTTGTATGTATTTTTATCACTGTCATCAAATTCAGATAATTTATACATGGTCCCATCAACAATACTTTTAAATTCATTTTTTATTTGCAATGTATCTTCTAGAGATAATTTTCCTTGATGGAGTTGTTTATAAAATTCAATCATTACAGGCGTTTTCATGGTACTTGCTGCATGAAAAATTTCATTTTCGTTAATTAGAATTTCTTTTCCATCATCTAAATTTTTGAATGCTAAAGCAAAGTTTCCAGTCTCATCATTAAATTTTGAAATAATTTTTTTTTCAAGAATATTGTAATCTATTTTCTTATCACATGATCCTAATGATAAACATATTAATATAAGAATACTTCTTTGTAGCATTAAAATATAAATTTAAAAAATTAAAGATTTGCAGCTCCAGGAGTTGGATTATTGTAAAATATCCACTCATCCATGTTATCAATATTTCTACCCATTGATATATCGGTAGTTTGTGATTCGTATGTAACTGAGTCAACAACAGTTATTCCATCAGAGTCGATTAAAATTACTGATTCTCCTTTTGCTTTAAGTTTTTTACTTACATGAAGGACACCCTGTTCCTGATCGTCATCACACCAAATAATTAAATATCCTCCAGCTGGTATAGTTGTAGTTAAGGGTTCATTACTATGAATTAAATAAGGGTTGTCATCATCTGGGGTATCTGTAAAATACATTCCTCCAATATCTATAGGATCACTTGAATCGTTAAATAATTCTACCCAGTCATCATAGTCTCCTGATTGATCGGTACAACAAGCATCATTACTAGCTAAAAATTCATTAATTATAAGCCCTCTTCCTACATATACATCTTCATCTTCAGTACAGGAAGAAAAAAAGGAAAGTGAAAGGACTGAAATTAATAGTATTACTGTATATCTCATATCATTTTGTCTTTATGTATTTTAAAATTCTTAGTTTTTTGACACTAATTTTATAAAACTCTCACTATTTAAAAATTTTTTAATTAATAAAAAACTTTTTCTGTAATAATTGAAATTATTTCTTTTGGATTTTTATTAACATCAATTGTTAAAGAGTTTGATGGTTCTTCTAAACTATTAAACTGAGATTTTAAAAGAGAGTTGTTCATAAAATGATTTTTTCTCTTTTTTATTCTTTCTTGTATTAATTTTTCACTTCCTTTTAGATAAATGAAATGCAATTGATTACTTATATTTTTTTTGATAGTTTTTCTATATTTTTTTTTCAGTAAGGAACACGCAAGAACACAATTTGAAGTTTTTAAATTTTTTTTAAATGCTTTATTAATTTTATAAAGCCATGGTTCTCTAAGTTTATCATCTAATGGTTTTCCTTTACTCATTAATTGAATATTTTTTTTTGAATGATAATCATCTGCATCAATAAATTGTATGTTTCTTTTTTTTGAGAGTAATTTTCCTATAGTTGTTTTTCCAGAACCTGAGACACCTAAAAGGATTAAACCTATTGAATTATTCATATGAGTGCATAATTTACTGAATAATGTATTTGTATAAGTTATAAAAAATTAGATATGCTATTTTATTGGCACTAGAACTTCTACATTATCCCATCTTATTCTAAGAGAAATAATAGAATCAGAATCTAAAAAATCCATAGTAAATTGTTCGATAGAATTATCTATTTCATTACTTTCAACTTCTATGCTAATAACATCTTTTGAGTAGTCAGGTTCTGAAATTGCAAAGAAAGTATCAGCTTCTTCATTGATTATTACTTTCCAAATTTTTGAGTTAGGGATGGTATATAATCTATATTCTCCAGCAGAAAGAGTTTTATCTCCAAATTGAATTTCTTGGTTAGTACTGAATTGTGTTGCTGCATTAGCTCCAGTTCTCCAGTATTCATTATATGGTACTAATGCTCCATCATTTTTATTTCCAAATATTAATCTACCTTTTTTATATGGTCTACTGTATTCAATTTCAAGCTGCATGTTTTCTTTTTGGAAAGATGTTTTATCAAAAGGACTTTTTGGATTTAGAACTGTATAAGTAATATATAAACCTGCCACTAAAATTAATCCTGCAATAATGTATAGTATGTATCTCATTTTTTCATATTTGTTTAATATTCTAATAAATTGTAATCAATATTCAGTTAAATATAATTTTTTTTGGTGCAAAATTCTAAATTAACAAGGCTCAATAAATTTTTAAGTCAAATAGGCTATTGCTCTAGAAGAGCTGCTGATAAATTAATAAATGAAAGAAGGGTTTCTGTTAATACTAAAATAGTAGGCTTAGGAGTAAAAGTTTCTCTTGGTGATGAAGTTAGAGTAGATGGAGAGTTGGTAACTAATCCTAAAAAAAAGAAAAAATTTGTTTATTTAATATTTAATAAACCAGTAGGAGTAGAGTGTACTACTGATAGAAATGTAAAAAATAACATCATTGATTTTATAGGATATCCCAAAAGAATTTTTCCAATTGGTAGACTTGATAAGAATAGTGAAGGGTTAATTTTATTAACAAATGATGGTGATATTGTAAATAAAATTCTTCGTACTGAAAATAATAATGAGAAAGAGTATGTTGTTCATGTAAATAAAAAGATTTCTTCTGATTTTCTATCTAATATGAGAAAGGGAGTACAGTTAAAGAATAATTTAACTAAGTCTTGTGAAGTAAAAAAAATTAATAATTATTCATTCAATATAATATTAACACAGGGGATGAATAGACAGATAAGAAAGATGTGTCTAAAATTAGATTATAAAGTTAAATTTTTAAGAAGAATTAGAATTATTAATATTAAAATAGGTTCTTTAAAGTTAGGTAGATTTAGAAATTTTACTAGCGAAGAACTTAAAGGATTATTTTCTGTCATTAAAAATAATATTTAGGTAATATATTTATTAAAAATTTTATAGTTTTAGTGTTTATTTATAACTAAAAAAATACATTTATGAAAAAATTTATATTAATAATTATATGTTTTTATTCTTTTAATCTATTAGCTCAGAAAGAAAAAAATGGTACTGTATATAAAGAACATCCAGGAATAGTACTTGTAGAAACTTTAGGAAAAGCTATAGTAGATGGGGATATTGAAAAATTATCTTCAATGCTAGATGATGATTTTAGAATTAGAAATGGAACTGGTCTTAATAAGGACTTTGAGGGATGGAATAAGCAGCAATTTATAAACAATGCAAAATGGTGGAGTAGTGATTTTGACTATTTATCAATAACTAGAGATAAACCAGCTTATCCAGATGCTATAGAATATAAAGAGAGTGGAATTTGGGTACAAACATGGGAAAGATTATATGCCGTTAATAAAAAAACCGGTGTTAAAGTAGATATGCCTTTTCACAGACTCTATAGATTGAATAAAGATTCAGACAAAGTCTTAGGTATATTCGAATACAATAATCAGAATGTTTTTAACGCTATTAATGACAATTATTACTCAAGAGAAAATGGAACCATTTATATTAATCACGAGAATATAAATACAATAAGAAAGATGGTTTATGCTTTTGAAAATGGAGATAGAGAAAAGGGTTGGTCTTATTTTTCTGAAAATGGAAGATTTTATGATATAAATCTACCTTGGGGTGAATCTATGTCTTTCGAAGAAGCAAAAGCTAGTAATGATGCGATATCAAGTCAATTTGAAATTTTAGGTTTTGATGAAGTTGGTTATCCTGATTACTTAGAGTATGATAGAAGAGGTGCAAAATCCGTTTTATCATGGTGGAAATTTAGAATGAAAAGGAAATCAGATGATAAATTAATTCTTTTTCCAATTCATTATATACATACTTTTAATGATGAAGGTAAAATTATTCGATCAAATGCTTATTATAGTGCTAAGCTGTTAGAAGAATAATTTTAATAAATAATTTTATTTTTTGTAAAAAGACCCTGATTTTCAGGGTTTTTTTTTATAATCGCATTTAATGAAGATAATTCTTAAAGAAACTAGTGTAGATTATAAAACTTACCATTTTGGTTATGCAATAAATGCAATCTTAGAAAATGAGGAATCTATAGAAAAAGCATACTCTAAAGGATTTTTACCTTACACAAATGATGTATTTTCAACTCTTGAAAAATACTATTTAGCTAGAAGTATTAGAATTAATTTAAAAAATTATGAGAGATTATCTGAAAATAATAGAGTTATAAGAAAAATTGATAAAAAATTAGGGATTGAATTTAAAGTTTTTACTAAAAATGAATTTGACCATTCAAAAGATTTTAAAAATTTTTGTATAAATTTTTCAGAAGAAAGATTTTCAAATAAACCATTATCAATTGAAAGATTAGAACTTATTTTAAGTAGAGATAATTATAATAAAATATTTGTTTTCTATTCCAATAAATTACCTATAGGATATGTTTTGACTTATTTTAACAAATCTATTATTCATTATTGGTTTTCTTTTTATGAAACAAAATTTATGAAAGATTTTTCATTAGGAAAATACATTATGGAACAGGTTATTTATTATGCGAAATCAAAAAAATTAAAACATGTTTACTTAGGAACATGTTATGGTAATAAAGCTTTATATAAGGTAAGAGATTTTAAAGGAATAGAATTTTATGATGGCGAAATATGGAATTCAAATGTGAAAAGTTTAAAAGAAATTTGTAAAAATGATAATATAGATTAATAATTAATCAAAAATTTTTAGATTGAAATAATGTTAGACAATTATGATTATAAAGAGCATTGGAATAATGCTTACCAAAATAATGTGGTAGAAAAATTGGGATGGTTTGAAGATGATCCTGTTGCATCTTTTGATCTTATTGAAAAGTGCAACTTATCAAAAGATGCATTAATTTTTAATGCCGGAGCCGGAGCTACTACATTAATTGGATTATTACTAGAAAAGGGTTATTCCAATATTTTGGTAAATGATATTTCATTTTTGGCATTGGATAAGTTAAAAAATAGTATAAATAATAATAATAATGTTAGTTTTATTGTGGATGATCTAACGAATCCTACTACATCATTAAACATAAAAAATGTTGATTTATGGCATGATAGAGCTGTTTTACATTTTTTTACTTCTAAAGATCAGCAACTTTCATATTTTAATTTGCTAAAAAAAATAGTTAGGAAAGGTGGATATGTCATATTTTCTGAGTTTGGAATAGATGGAGCAAAAAAATGTTGTGGCTTGGACATTGTAAATTATAGTGAGAAAATGTTACAAGATAGACTTGGAGAGGAGTTTACCTTATTAGAATCTTTTAATCATCAGTATAATCATCCTTCTAATGGCAATACTAGAAAATACATTTATACTTTATTTAAAAGAATAACTGATTTATATTAATGGATTATAACGATAAATGATAATTAAAAAATTATGAAGCATTTAACTTACTTTTTTTTACTCTTAGGAATGATTTCATGTTCAACTAATGAAGAACAACCACCTAATGTAATTGTAATAATAAGTGACGATCAAGGTTATGCAGATGTTGGATTTCATGGAAGCGAGGAAATTTTTACTCCAAATATTGATAGAATAGCTAATAATGGAGTTATATTTTCTGAAGGTTATGTTTCATATGCTGTATGTTCTCCAAGCAGAGCGGGATTAATTACTGGCAAGTATCAGAATAGATTTGGATATACCAGAAATATTTTATTAGCTCCTAAAGACTCTACTATGGGACTTCCGTTGACAGAGCAAACACTTCCTGATGTTTTAAGGAAGGCTAATTATAAAACTAAGGCAATAGGCAAATGGCATCTTGGTGCTCACGAATCTCTAGTTCCTGAAAGAAGAGGTTTTGATGAATTTTTTGGCTTTATTATTGGTGGACACAGGTATTTTCCTGAAGACCTAACAATAAATGATTTGACAAAGGCAAGAAGGCAGATGGATGGTTATGTCACTAAAATTTATGACAATGGAAAGAGAATTGATACTAAAAAATATTTAACAGAGGAATTGTCTGATAATGCTGTAAAATTTATTGAGGATAACTCTGATAATCCTTTTTTCTTATATCTATCATATAATGCACCTCATACTCCTCTTCAGGCTACTAAGAAAGATTTGGAAAGAAATATGCATATTGAAGTTGAGAAAAGGAGAATTTATGCTGCTATGGTCTCATCTATGGATGATGGAATTGGATTAATATTAGATAAATTGGAAGAGAAAAAGATAACAGACAATACTATTGTTATCTTCTTTTCAGATAATGGGGGAGTAGAGTGGTATAATTTTTCAGATAATGGTGTCTTAAGGGGTATTAAAGGCGACTTCTTTGAGGGCGGTATAAGAGTACCATTTACTATGCAGTGGCCAAAAAAAATTAAACCAGGAATTACATATGATAAACCTATTATTGCTTTAGATGTCTTTGCTACGGTTGCATCTGCAGCATCCGCAGAAAAGTACATAAAAAATAATATTGATGGAGTTGATCTATTACCATATCTAACTGGTGATAAATTTGGTTTACCTCACGAATATTTATACTGGAAGAACCCAGATAAAGACATTGATGTTGTCAGAGATGAGAGATATAAATACCTAAGAATTAAAAATGATGAGTATATTTTTGATTTAAAGAATGATATAAGTGAAGAAACAAATATTATTAATTCATCAAAACCTATTTATGATAGACTTAAATCTCAATTTAAAGAATGGGAAAAGGGTATGATAAATCCAGTTTTTTTAGATTTGGGTAGTGGAAAAGAATACAACAAACTCCATCCAGATCGATGGTATGATAATTCTAATCCAAAGAAATAATTATTGGCCATCCTGTAAATTGTTCTGCATTTTCTTTTTTAACATCTATATATCTTGGCCAACATTCAAAAGTAACATTTTTCGTATCTTTTTTAAATTTAATTATCCCATAACCTGCACCATTTGAGTTTGAATCAGGATTTGCATAGGCCTGCATAGTTATTTTATTATTAAAACCATCTAAATATCTTCCTGTCCAGGGTAAATTTGGATTTGAGTTAACTCCAGCTTTTTCATTTTCTGGCCACCACCATCTACTGTAATAATTATTTACAATAGCTGGGACCACAAAAGCCCATGGTCCATCTTCATAATTTTCTATACCATGTTGAATTACTGTTGCTATATGTTGATCTCCACCGATATGTACGGCATTTGCTTTTTTAATTAGTTTTAGTGCTTTATTTCTACCAGTTTGTGGCCACCCATTAGAGTCCATATCAGCATGTAGTCTATTTTCTTCACTTCCATGGAGGTGTGCTCCACCACAAAATCCTGTTTGCGATAATACGGATTTCATACTAATACCTTTATGATTATTAGCCCAATTTTCAAGAAAATCAAGTTGTCTATTCCCTAAAAGAGTTAATCCTTCTACATCTATAGATTTAGGATCATAGTTAGGGTTTCTTATGTGGTCAGGTCTAGGTCCCTGTTGAGGTATTTTGCCTTTAGGACCGGATTTGAATTTTCTATCCTCAAGAATAGCAAAGTCTATTCCTCCAAGCACTAGATTAGTGTAGTATACGTTAATTCCTTGTTCTATTGGCGTGTTATCATATGGATCAGGAAGGTGAGAGGTTTGAGCTCTTTCTACCATTTTTACGTATTCATGATGATAATAATAGCCACCATCATTTCCAGCTGGAGAAGAAGCTATTTTTCCATTTTCTCCCCATAAATTTCCTTGACCAATATCATGATCATCTGGAATAGTAATGCAAGGTCTTTCTCTAAAAATATCTCTAAACTGTATTCCAAATTTTAGCCATGCTGCTGTATGTTCTTGGTGATCATAGGATTGATCTCCAGCAAAAAATAATAGATCAGGATCTATATGATTGATGTTTTTTACATAATTTTCTCTATCTCCTCTGTCTTTGTTGCTATTACAAGAAAATGCTGCTAGAATAATTTCATTTTTATCAATTGGATCTTTTCTTATTAAACCTTCAAAAGATGCTTTTTCTCCATGTAAAAGTCTGTACTTAATATTTTTAGAGCTATCCCAATTTTCAATTCTAAAAGTTGTTGCCCATCCTAAATCATTTACTTTTTTCTTTTGTATTTCAACCCATTTTTTATTTTCATATATTTCTAATCTTACCTCTCTTGTCTCATATGGGTATAAAGGAAAAAGTTGTGCAGTAAGCTTTAATGTATTATTTGAAATGGTGTAGATACCAAATGCGAGCACATTTTCTCTTTTAACATTTATGTCAATAATAGGATTTGGCATTCTATTCCACCAGTCATTAGTTGAAATTGTATCAATCCCAGAGAATGGAGATTTAATTGGTACTTCTAAAGAATTTTTTTGATTTGATTGATCAGTACTACATCTAAATAAAATAAAAATAAGTAGAAGAAAATTTATTTTTTTTAATAGAATCAATCTAGAAATTTAAATAGTAAAAGCTTTTTAGCAATCGCAGCAATCACAATCACATGGCTCAGTACATTCACATTTATCACATTCGCACATATTTATGTATTTTTAGTTAATAATATCAAAGGTATTGAATTTATTGTATATTCCACTAATTTAAACGTCGGATTATAGATGAAAAAAATATTTATACTATTTCTATTTTCATTTAATGTTTATGGACAGGATGATCAGTATTATCCCGATAAAATTTGGGTGGAAAAATCACCTGAAAGCTTAAATGTAGATTCAAAAAAACTTAATGAAGCAATTCAATTTGCTATTGATAATGAAAATAAAGTAGAAAAAGATCTAAGAATAGCTATAACAAAATCTTTTGGTCATGAACCTGATTTTAGAATAAAAGGACCTACAAAAAAGAGAGGTAATCCAAATGGTTTAATAATTAAAAATGGCTTTATTATTGGAAAATGGGGTAATACAAAAAGAGTTGATATGACTTTTAGTGTAACAAAAAGTTATTTGTCAACAGTTGCTGGAATTGCTTACGATAAAAATCTAATAGATCTTGATAGCAAACTTCAAAATTATATTTGGGATGGTAAATTTGATGACCCTCATAATAGTAAAATTACATGGCATCATTTGCTTAATCAATCTTCTCAGTGGTCGGGAAATCTTTTTGGAACATACGATTGGGCAGACAGACCACCCAGAGGTTTAACATTTGAAGAGATTAAGAAACAATCTCTTTTACCTCCTGGAAAGAATTATAAATACAATGATGTGAGGGTTAATCTTTTGTCGTATTCTCTATTAAATGTATTGAGAGAGCCATTACCTAAAATTTTAAAGAAATCCATAATGGATCCTATTGGAGCTTCTACAACTTGGAGATGGTATGGGTACAAAACTTCACGAGTTATGATAGATGGTATGGAAATTGAATCTGTTAGTGGGGGAGGACATTTTGGTGGTGGAGTTTTTATAAATTCAGAAGATCATGCCAGGTTTGGGTTATTGTTTTTAAGAGAAGGAGTATGGAAAAATGAAAGATTAATATCTTTAGATTGGATTAAAAAAACACAAGTTTCTTCTATTAATAACCCATCATATGGATATATGTGGTGGCTTAATAGGGGTGAAAGGTCATGGGAGAACCTTTCTGATAATATATATTATGCATCTGGATTTGGTGGAAATTACATTGTTATCATCCCAAATTACGACATAGTAATTGTAGCAAGATGGCTAGATTCAGATAAGATTGGAGAATTTGTAAATAAAGTAGTAGGGTCTCATAAATAAGAAAAGTACCTTTCTTTGAATTTCCTTAATTAAATTCCTTTCAACTAATGAATTAGACTAATATATAAATCACTTAAATAATTTATTAGCATATTTAGAAAGTTTTTTCCAATCCACAAATTATTTAGAAATTATTTAGAGCTACAAGATATGCCGCTTTTCGTAAACTGATTTTA
>UINC01000899.1_pt1 | contig 38868 bp, 34 predicted proteins | sample 5385821 | NCBI WGS metagenome assembly UINC01 (sample SAMEA4666929, study PRJEB26691) | marine metagenome | isolation source: Pacific Ocean | place: Pacific Ocean | collected 2011-10-13 | reverse complement strand
TTTTATTGCTAATCGCAATCCATCAAGAATTATTTCTGAATTTTCTGGATTAGGTTTCCCGCATTTTATTGGCTTAGTAAATTTTTGTGGCCAAACAAGCAAGCTTCGCTTTGGAAGCTTGTTATTTTGCGGAACTAACGGATTAAATTCTTTTATAGAAATTTCTTTTTTTATCTTTTTTGCACGACTAAGCAATACATCAGGATCTGTAATAATTACTGTTCTGTCAGCCCAATTTGTATACGCAATCTCTATACACAATTCAGGACCAATGCCTGCTGGTTCTCCGGCAGTAATCGCAATTGGTTTTTCAGATTTTTTTGCATCCACTATAATGTTTTTTTCAGTAATTAAATAACTAGATTCTTATCTCAACGTACGCTTCATCCCTTATTCGACGCAGCCATAATTCAACTTCATCTGTAAACTTACTATTTCTTATACTATTCGAGCAGATACTCTCTTTTCTTTCTTCAGTGTTATCATGCGTTCTTCTTCCTAGAACTTCTAAAATATGCCAGCCAAATCGAGATCGAAATGGTTCAGAAACAACGCCAATTTCCAGGTTTTTAGCTACGTTTTCAAATTCTTCCACAAAAGTACCTGGATTTACCCATCCCATGTCACCACCAGAATCTTTTGATCCGGGGTCTTCAGATAAAATTGTTGCAATATCGCTAAAGTTTTTTCCATCTTGAATCTCTCTTTGAGCGTCAGTCAATTTCTGTTTTGCAGTTTCATTATCAATAATTTCATTCGGCACTACCAAAATATGTCTAACTTTCATTTGTTCAACTTCACTTCTGCTAAAAGTGCTTCGAAGATCATTGATTTTGACGATATGAAATCCACTTTTTGTGCGGTATGGCCTGGAAATTTCGCCAACTTTTAATGATTTTACAATATCTGAGAAAATAGTTGGTAACTCACTTCCTTTTCTCCATCCAAGGGAGCCACCGTCTAATCCTGTTTGACTATCAGAGAATTCTATTGCTATTTCACCAAAATTTGCCCCCGCAATTAATTGTTCATGGATATCTTCTGCTTCTCTTTCTATTGTTGTGAAATCTTCTATAGTTGCCGATTCTGGCGCTGAAATTAGAATGTGCGATAAGTCGTACTCTGAATTGGAAACAACGCCATCTTCAAAATCTTCTAGGCAAACATCGATTTCACGTGGAGATACTGTTATTTTTCTTATTACTTCAATATCCCTTAATTGCTCTAGAATAAGATTTTTTCGAATGTCACGCCTATATTCTGCATAGTCAATACCCTCAGCTGCCAGAGCTTCAGGTAGTTTTTCGAAAGGTATGTTATTTTGTTGGGATATATTAGCAATAGTAGAATTTAATATTTGATCAGATAATTGGAGACCAATTCTTTCTGCTCTTTGAAGTTGAATTTCTTCAACAATTAGGCTCTCAAGCACCTGTTCTTGTATTATATCTTCTGATGGTAATTGCATATCCTCTTGACTTGCTCTTAGAGTTATCGTTTTGATTTCTTTTTGGAGTTGACTCTTTAGAACAACGCCTTCATTAACAATCGCTGCAATACCATCCAACATTTCTCCGGTAGTTGATAGCTCCTTAGCATTACTAAGAGCTATCGTGATTAATGCAAGTGAGACAGCTATTTTGTAAGTATTTTTTATTAACAAGTTATTCAAAATCATGAGAGTATCCTAAGATTCCACGTTCTAACAATCTGTCAGCTCTAGCACCAATATTTGCCATACCTTTTAATATTAATTGTAGGCCAAATGATGAGTCTTCTAAACCATTACGTGTTGACAAATATTGTCTATAAACTAATCGTAGCCCCCAACAACAATTTTCATATTCTAAACCATAAAATTGTTCTAATGCTTTATTATCTCTTAAGGAATAATTGTATCTCCCAACAAAATTCCAAGTATCTGATACAGGCCAAGACCATGATAAATCAGTTTGTTCCAGCGATCCACGGCGAAAACTATACCCTAAATTAATAATCTTGTTTGAAGCAGGGCGATACTGAAGCCTCGCTTGAGATCTCTTTACTCCATCACCATTGGAGCCCCATTGGTGACCATAGTCAAAATTGAAGTTTTTATATAATAAGAAATGTAATTCAGCAACGTAGTCTGAAGAATTGCTTGATATAAGATTTTGATTAGGCAATGAAACTTTTTGATCATTAAGATAAATTGCTTGCCCAATACTTGCTGTTATAGCTTCTTTTCCAGAATTTTTATTCATTAAGCGGGTTGTTAAGCCAACACTAATTTGTTTTGCATCAGCTATTCGATCTTTACCAACAAAGCGATTTTTGCGAAATAATTGAACTAAGTTCAAATCTGGTTCGATGGTGTCAAAAATTGGTATATGTGATTGATCTCTATAAGGTGTATCAAGGTATAGTAATCTTGGTTCAAGTGTCTGAATCCATTTACCAGAATCATTTATTGAACGTTCAAAAAACATTCCCGCGTCAAAAGAAATTATGGGCAGTGTTCTCGAGGTGTTAGAGTATTGATTATATTGATATTTTTTTAAATTATATTGAGTATGTTGTAAAGTTATATTTGGATTTATAAACCATCCTGAATTTTTAATTGACCAATCAATTTGATGTTCTGCGTTTGACCGCCAGCCAGTTACCCCTATTTTTCGATCAAAATACACTACTTCAATATCAGTTTTTGATTGTATTCCTAATGGTTTTTGAGGATAAGTTATTGTTGCGTTTATTTGTGGCAATCTTCGATAAGGCCTATCAGTTAAACTGATACCTTTATCTATAGTCTGGTAATCTTGGAAACGACCTGAAAGAGACCAATTTCTTTTATGAATATCAAAAATTGCACTCTTATTGAGGTGAGTAATACTAGTGGTATTTAAACTGCCCCCAAGATCTTCGAAATATTGACCATCGGAGGCTTTATTATAAACCAATGATGTTCGCCAACCATTCTTAAAAAAACCACTATGATCTAGAGACATATTATATCTAGATTCTCCAAATTGAGTGTCATTAGCTAAATATTCAATTTGTATATTACCCTCATTTCTTTCCGTTAAATATCGGAATTCTGTTCCGTATTGTATGCCTCGACTTGTTAGAATTCTTGGGGTTAATGTTGCATCATAATTCTCAGCAATATTCCAATACCAAGGTAATCTAATTTCGTTTCCATTTCGACCACTATTACCAATCTCTGGTGCAAGAAACCCAGTTTTACGTATATCACCTACTGGAAAGGTTAATTGAGGAGCATAAAGAATGGGTATACCTTTGAAACGTAGAGCAAGATTATTAGCTTTTCCTATACCATCTTCGGTATTAATTTCTATATTTTTTGCTTCTATGTTCCAGTCGTTTGAGCCGATGGGGCATGTTGTATATTTCACATCGCTAAGCAGTAGCTCCCCATTACGTGTAATCTGAATTTTTTTTGCATTACCTCTAGAGTTATTCTTATTTAGTTGAAATTCAGCTTCATCAAAAAGAATTGTTCCATCAGTATATGAAAATTCTGCAGTTTGACTTGAAATTTTGGATGCTTCGTCTTGATATATAACATTTTCCTTTAGCGAGAATGTTTTAGATATATCATCATATTCTGTGTAGTTTGCAGTTACAGTTTTATTTTCCTTATTAACTTGAGAAGTTTTAGGATTTGTTAATTGCTTGGTGAAATTAATATCTTCAGCATCAACAAAGGATTTATCTTCAATTTTAATATCTTGAAATGCGATCGAATTTACGTTACTGGTTTTTATTTCTTCTTTGATAACACATAATGGTCTGTCTTGAGCAAATGATGTCGGAGACATAATAATTATACAAAAGAGTAATGAGAAACTTAATTTAGACAAATGGATACCACTTTTATAAAAAAATATACGAAGAATTTCAAATTTATATAATTTATTCTTAATAAAATTATCAGATGACTTGGTTTAATAGCTTCGCATACTTACATAAACCCTTCAATTAACTAGAGATAAAAATTAAATATTAATTTCAATCAAAATTATATGAATAAGTTAGCAAGTATAAAAGAAAATATTAATGACGAAAGAATTAACAAGCTTAATTTCTGGTTGCGAAGTATGTCTGATTTTGAAGATGCTGATATAGAACAAGTATCTGGCGATGCTAGTTTTCGTCGTTATTTCCGTGTTAGAAAAGATAGTTTAAGTTTTATTGCTATGGATTCACCCCCTGAAAAAGAGAATTGTGGTTCGTTTCTCAAAGTAGCAAATTTTTTAGACCATATGTCTGTGAATGTTCCAAGAATAATAGAATCAAATATAGAAGAGGGTTTTTTATTATTGTCAGATCTCGGTTCGCAAGATTATCTTGATGTTTTGATTCAATCTCCAGAATCCGCAAAAAATTTGTACGAAGATGCGATAAAGTCATTGCATAAAATACAGCATCATGGAAAAACATTTCAAACTGAATTACCCCCATATGATGAGAAACTTCTCAAAGAAGAATTGTCAATTTTTTATGAATGGTTATGTAGCCGGCATATTGGCTTAAAATTTGGGGATGATGATATGAAAAAATGGCTTCAGTGTTGTGATGAATTAATCAGTAACGCTTTAAAACAACCCAAGGTATTTGTTCATCGGGATTTTCACTCGAGAAATCTGATGAAAACAAAAAAAAATAATCCTGGAATAGTCGATTTTCAGGATGCTGTTGAGGGCCCAATTACATATGATATTGTGTCTTTACTAAGAGATTGTTATATTTCGTGGCCCGAAACTAAGGTGCAGGAATGGTGTGAAGACTACTATTTTTCGCTAGATCACTCTATAAAAAAGATTATGAATTTTAAAAAGTTTATTTATTATTTTGACTTGATGGGCGTGCACCGCCATTTAAAGGCAGCCGGCATATTTTTTAGGCTTCATTATAGAGATGGTAAAAGCGGATATATTAAAGACGTTCCTAGGACAATAAATTATATTTATAAAGTTACTCTAAAATATCCTGAACTTTCATTTTTAAGAGTCTTGATCAAGGAGCGTTGTATGCCTGCGCTGAGAAAAGTTTAATATGATAGCAATGATCCTAGCTGCTGGTCGAGGCAAAAGAATGAGGCCAATAACAGATAAAAAACCAAAAGCTCTTATTAAGGTGAATGGAGTGAGTTTACTTGAAAGAAATATAAAAAAGCTTGTTGAATTTGGGGTCAAAAAGATCGTTATTAATCTTTATTGGCTTGGGGAAAAAATAGTTGATGAAATAGGTTCAGGGTCGAAATATGGTATACAGATTTGTTACAGCCCAGAATATGATCAAATACTTGAGACTGGTGGAGGAATAAAAAGGGCGTTACCACTATTGGGCCGGGAACCATTCTGGGTGCTAAATGGAGATATATATTCAGATATTAAATTATCAAAACCAGTTTTGGATCCTGATTCTCTTGGTCATCTGATATTGGTTCCAAATCCATCGTATAAAAAAACCGGCGATTTTGAATTGTTTAGCGGTAAGATTTGTAAGTCAGATGAGCCAAATTATACATTTAGTGGTATGGGTTTTTATCGTCATCAATTGTTTGAGAAGCATTCTAGTGAGAAATTTTCCCTAGCGCCATTATTATATGAAGCTGCAGAAAAGGGCCGTCTCAGCGGAAGTATATATAAAGGAGTGTGGTCAGACATAGGAACTCCCGAAAGGCTCAAAGATTTTATTTAGTGATCAAAAAATCAGTGAATTTGTTTTTCCCTCATCCCTAAGTAGCCAAGTAAATTTTTTTTAATTCTTGATTTGATTAAATCATGGCTTAATGAAATGCCAATTTCTCGTAGATTCGTTATTTTTAGACCACTAAACCCACAAGGATTAATGCGTGTGAAAGGCTCAAGATCAGTATCGATATTTAAGGCCATACCGTGGTAACTAGCGCCTCGCGATATGCGTAAACCAATACTAGCAATTTTGTTTTGATTCACATAAACCCCAGGAGCATTTGGAATACAATAAGCTTTGATTCCGTATTCGCAAATTAAATCAATTACAGATTGTTCTAGTGAAGTTATAAGCTGGCGTACAGTCAGGTTAGATCGTTTTAAATTGATCAAAGGGTAAATCATTAGTTGACCAGGCCCATGGTAAGTGACTTGGCCGCCTCTATCTATTTGGAGCACGGGAATATTATTAGGTGATAGTAAGTGCCTGTGATCTGCATTGATTCCTAAAGTATATATTGGCGAATGTTCTGTAAACCAAATTTCATCTATGGTTTGTTTATTACGTGTTTTTGTAAAGTGTTTCATTTTTTCCCATAATGTTTCGTAATCACATATTTCTAGCGAGTGAGTATTAACAATATTTTCTAATGATTGTGATTTCATAGCTATTTTATATAAAACCAATATTATTCGTTTTCAAACCATAGTTGGATTGTATCTCTCAAGCGTTGCCACAGTGAACCATATGGATTTTCTTCAAGCGCTTCTAAGGGAAGGGTTGCAATAATTTTTTCATCAAGACTTATTTTTAATTTTCCTATTTCTTGGCCTTTTTCTACATTGCCTGCAAATAAGCTTGGAATCTCTTTTATTAGCTCTATTTTATCAAAGCTCCCCCGCGGGATTGTTAGATAAAGATCTTCGGCTATTCCAAGTTCTGTTACCTCTTTTTGTGATTTCCAAATTCTAATATCAGAGATTTTTTTTTGTGCTTTATATATTAACTTTGTTTCATAAAATCTAAAACCATAATTCAAAAGTGCTTGGCTACCATCGGTTCTTGCTCTTTCAGTGGCTGTTCCCATTACTATTGAGATAATACGCATTCCTTCTCGGTTAGCGGATGATACTAAGCAGTAACCAGCTTCTTCTGTTAGACCAGTTTTCATTCCATCGACGCTAGGATCTCGCCATAAAAGAGTATTACGATTTTTTTGTAAGATTCCATTGTGCCGAAATTCTTTGATTGAATACCATCGATAATAATCTGGAAATTCATTGATTATTGCTCTTGTCAAGATAGACAGATCACGTGCAGTCGTATAATGATTTTCGTGTGGAAGGCCAGTCGAATTTGAAAATTTGGTTGAATGCATTCCCAGAGAGAACGCGTATTGATTCATTATCTCAGCAAAAAGGGATTCAGTGCCAGCCACGTGTTCTGCTAGTGCGACACTAGCATCATTTCCTGATTGAACAATCATTCCTAGGATGAGATCCTTAACAAGAATCTTTTTACCAACTTCAATAAACATTCTAGAACCCTCTGTTCGCCATGCTTTCTCACTTACTGTGACTTCATCTTCAAGTGTAATTTGTTCTTGTTGTAAAGCATTGAAAATAACATATGCTGTCATGAGTTTTGTCAGGCTTGCTGGCGCCAATAGCATATCTGGTTCATAAGTAGCTAAATCTTTACCTGTTACACTGTCGATAAGTAAATAACTTTTAGCACCTATTATTGGAGGGTCAGGAATAGGAAAACTTTGTGCAAATACTGACGTCTGAAAAGATAAGAGTAAAATTGTTAAGTAGATAATGTTTCTATTTTTTTTTCGGCGCATTTTTTTGTTTACATATTATTAAGGATTAAAGGATATTGTATCTTTTTTAGCTAAAAAATATTATCTATATTACTCGGTGACAATATGAATATCGACAATACCAATTCTCTGAAGTTGTGCCATTATTTCATCGTGTCTCTGTACAGTTTTAATAGGGCCAATGCGGACACGGTAAAAACCTAAAGGCCATATAGATTTTTTTTGGATGAATGCATCTTTGATACCATGACTAAGTAGAATGGCTTGTGAAGATCGAGCATTTTTTTTATTTTTAAAAGCTCCAACCTGAAGATAGGCATCCAAATCACTTTTGTTATTAGAATTTATTTTAGTTTCATTAATTTTTTTTCGTTGTTTATCAAAATTTACGGCTTTTATTTCAACAAAACCTGTACCTTCATCAATTATATCCAGCTTTAGTGCAGCAGAATAAGATAAATCAATAATTCGATGCTCGACGAATGGACCTCTATCATTGACTCTTACAATAATCTTTTTTCTATTTTTAAGATTACGAACTTCAACATAGGTTGGTAAGGGTAGTGTTTTATGTGCTGCTGTCATTGCATACATATCGTAATTTTCTCTATTTGAAGTCATACGTCCGTGAAACTTTTTTCCATACCATGAAGCAATACCACGTTCTATATATCCATGACTTGAATCCAAAACCTTATAATGTTTACCCAAAACCTCATAACTGGGCGCGTTACCATACTTACTCCGAGGTTCTGGATATGGTATGGGGTCATCAGGTAGGTTTGATATTCTCTTTGAAGGAGGGCCGTCTTTAGAGTTATTTATCGAGCAAGATGAAATACATATAGATAAAAGAAATAGCAGCCAGACGTTACTTAAATTATTAATTTGAAACAAGATTGATCTCTGATGTGATTTCTTGACCAAGTTGATAGACTGCAAGGGCGTACATGATGCTACGATTGTAGGTTGTAATAACGAAAAAATTATGAAAACCAACCCAATATTCATCAGCCTCTCCATCAAAAAAAAGTAATTGGCTTGGGTGATCTTTGCTCATATGTGTATCAAATATTATACCTTTTTCTTTTAATGATCTTACATTGTCATTCGCTTTTAATGAATTTTCAGGAGTAATTTTTTTTGACGAATCTTTAAACTCTGCTTTCGTTATAATTTCGTTACCTCGTTGCCAATCCCTTTGAACAAGATAGTTTGCAATACTCCCAATAACATCTTGCCAGTCATTCCAAATATCTATTTTACCATCACCATTTGCATCTACTGCATAAGCACGAAAACTACTAGGCATAAATTGAGGCTTGCCCATCGCGCCGGCATATGATCCTGTTGCCTGCTGCGGATTCATTCCTTCTTCTCTACTCAAAAGAAGAAAATGTTCTAGTTCTTTGGTAAAAAATGGCGATCGTCTTGGATAGTCAAAGGCTAAAGTGCATAATGCATTGAGGACACTATAATTACCAGTGATGCGTCCAAAATAAGTTTCCACACCTATAATACCAATTATAATTTCTGCGTTTACTCCTGTCTTATCACTGATCTTTAGTAGAGTATCGTGATGTTGTTTCCAGAATTTCACTCCTTCTTTGATACGTTCGGGTTTTAAAAAAATATTTCTATATTTTTGCCATGTTAGAGTTTTTTCAGCCGGTCTACTAATTGCTTGTAAAATACTTTCTTGTGAAATTGCAGAGCTGATAATACTTTCAATTTTATTCTTTTCAAATCCGTGTTGGGTAACCATATTATTAATAAACTGTTTTATTTCTTGACGAGAAGTGTCGAAAGCATGTGCAGTTTTCAATATGCTTGTTAGTAATACTAAGAGAAATAAGATTCTGATCGTCATGGTATTTTATTTTTGTACTATAAGTTTCTGATGAGATTGGATTGACATCAGTATACCGAATCCGATCATAAGGCTTACCATTGAACTTCCACCGTAGCTAATTAGTGGTAGTGGAACACCTACTACAGGAATTAATCCTGTAACCATGGCTGTATTAACAAAAACGTAGATAAAAAACGTGATGCTGATGCTGCCAGCTAGAAGCCTAGAGAAGGTGTCTCTTGCTTGAGCAGCAATATATATGCCACGTCCAATTACGAGCATGTACAAAAAAAGAAGACTTAACGTGCCGAGTAAGCCAAGTTCTTCTCCTATAACAGCAAAAATAAAATCTGTGTTTTTTTCTGGAAGAAACTCAAGTTGAGATTGGGTTCCATTCAGCCAGCCTTTTCCAAAAACTCCCCCAGATCCGATTGCAATTTTTGATTGGATAATGTTATAGCCTGAACCAAGCGCGTCTGATTCCGGATTGAAGAGCATTATCACTCGTTGACGTTGAAATTCATACATATTTTTCCATAGAAATATTGATCCCGGAATAGCGAGCAGCATCATTGATATTATTGATTTTATCGATATACCTGAGAGAAATATTACAAGCAGTCCTGATGAGGCAATTAGTAGCGAAGTTCCTAAATCTGGTTGTTTTGCAATTAAATATGTTGGAATAAAGACCATGCTAAGAATTATTAATAATTGCCATAAGTTAGGCGGTAGGATTTTATCATGAAGATACCACGCAACCATCATTGGAACTGCAATTTTCATTATTTCTGAGGGTTGAAAACGAATTCCAATATCAAGCCAACGTTGAGCCCCTTGACCTATTTCTCCTTGAAATAATACCAATGATAAGATAACTAACGATATTAAATAGATCCAAGGTGCCCATCGAAGTAACACATCAGATGGTATTTGTGCCACGAAAAGCATTGCAAAGATAGCGATAAGAATTCGAAAAATTTGACTACGCCAAACATCAGAATCACCACTAACAGCGCTATACAATATAAACAATCCGAATAAAGATATGATGATTAGCCCAAAAACAAGTGGCTTATCAACTTTAATATTATCTTTTATAAATGAGAAAAAAGATCGAATATCACTTAATTCAAAATTCAGTTTTCCTAAATTATAACGCATCACTTCTTGGTCCTATATAGTAATCCATTATTTCCCTTGCTATAGGCGCTGCTACCGTGCTCCCACTACTGCCATTTTCTACAATTACTGCGACTGCAATGGCTGGTTTGTCTATAGGCGCAAATGAGATAAAAAGAGCGTGATCCCGGAGCCTCTCAATTACTTCGTCATCATATTCTTCTTCTTGCGCAATTGAAAAGACTTGAGCAGTTCCACTCTTTCCAGCCATATTATAACTTGCATTCTCGCCTGCTTTATAAGCAGTGCCAGTTTCTTTTTGCATCACATTGTGCATAGCTGAGATAATTTTATTCCAATATTTTTCTTCTTCTATATTAACTTTAGCGAGAGAAATATTTGAAGGTAGAGTTTGTATTTTTGTTAATGGATCCTCAATGTATTTAGTTAGATGAGGTCTAAATCGTTTTCCTTTCATTGCTAATGTTGCTGTAGCACTTGCCAGTTGTAGAGGCGTAGCTAACATATATCCTTGTCCAATAGATGCAATTACAGTTTCACCTGGATACCATTTTTGTTGATTACGATCTCGGAATGACTCTTTTTTCCATCGCGTTGAAGGAATTAAACCTGAATTTTCGCCAATCATGTCTATATTAGTTTTCTGACCTAGACCAAATTGATTTAAATAATAGTGCATTTTATCAATTCCTATATCACCACTTATTTCATAAAAATATACATCGCAGGATTCTGTTATTGCTTCTTCAAAATTAACGTTTCCATGCCCAGTTTGGAGCCAATCACGGTAACGGTGTGTACTGCCTGGTAACGAAAAATATCCTCTGCAAAAAATTCTTTTTGTTATATTAGTTGCTCCTGTTTTAAGTCCTGCAAGACCTAGGATTGGTTTTATAGTTGATCCTGGCGGGTAGCTGCCAAGTACAGCCCTATTGAAGAGGGGTTTGGATATATTATTTTCTAGGTTATTAAAATTTTCTACTGACATACCAATCGTAAAAATATTTGGGTTAAAAGAAGGAGCGCTCACTAGAGCTAGTATTTCACCATTATTTGGATCTATAGCAACAATTGAACCACGTTTCCCGTTTAATAAATTGGTTGCAAGGACTTGCAAATTTAGGTCTATGGTTAGATGAATATTTGATCCAGGATATGGTTTTTTTATATCTAGGATTGTATTAGATTGATTTTTCGATTCTATTAAACGCCCCTGAGCATTAGTGACAATTTGTTTATACCCCGATTTTCCATAGAGATTTTTCTCATAAAATAATTCTATGCCAGTTTTTCCAGTATGGCTTGTACTGGCATAATTAGACATATCTAGTTTTTCAATATCTTCTTTGCTCATCGCCCCAACATAGCCAATTGCATGTGCCGTAAAATGGTTATTTGGATAATTTCTAATTAGGTTTGGTCGAAAATCTACTCCCGGTAAATGGGGTCTGAGTATAGAAAATTTTGCAATTTCTTCGTCGGTTAATCTAAATCGAAGAATAACAGGTTTGAATTTTTCACTTTGTTTTATACGCCCGATGATCTGAGAGATATTTTCTTCTTTTATGATATTTATTTCTGAGAGTTTCTGTAAAGTTTCATTAACATCACTTACTTGCTCAGGGATAATTTCAAGTTGATAGGCGGGTATATTTTCCGCAAGAATTTTTCCATTACGATCGAAAATCAAACCTCTAGTAGGCGAGATTGTGCTAATCCGGATTCTATTGCCTTGGGATTGTTCAGTAAATTTGTCATGTTGACTAATTTGTAGTTGCATTAGCCTAGCAATCACAAAGGAAAGGAATAATACTCCGATAATTGTTGTAAAGATTACGCGATTAACAAATGTTTGACGTTCGATACGATGATCTTTTATTTGTGAATCTGGATTCATTTTGTTGGTAAAATTAGTCTATTTCTGAAGGACATGTTTAAACTTTCCTAATAATATGACAACCAATGGCCACATTAAAGTACTTGTTAATATTGGCCCAAAATATTTTATGAAAATTACTTCATTACCAACGACTCCATTAATCCAAAATAAAATGAACTGATGAATACCAACTAATAAAAATACTATTGAAGACATTTGTAAAATTGGGAATATTCTAAACTGTAGATGAAATTTGACGGAAATATAGCTTATAACACATAGAGCTAGTGCATTCTGTCCAAGAAGATTTCCCATTGTTACATCTACTAGTAAACCAAGCATCCATGCATTTCCTAGATTAAATTTTTCAGGAAAATTAATCGATAAATAAATAATAATAAGCGTTATAAAATTAGGTCGAAAAATATTTATGGCAGATGGTAGCGGAATAATAGTCAATGCTAAGCAGCATATAATTATGAATATAAAAGGAGCCTTATTTTTTAGATAATGTTTCTTCATCATTTTCCTGCGGGCTATTCCATATCAATATAACTTCACGATTTTGATTTAAGGCAGCTAGTGGTTTTGCTGAAATAGTTGCAAATTGTTCTAAAGGATCAAGTTCTATATGTTCCACAATAGCGACAGGATAGCCAGGAGGAAATGCTCTTCCTAAACCAGATGTAACTAATAAATCACCCTCATCTATATCTGTATTGTTTGGTAGGAATGGTAATTTCAAGTTATTGAATCCACCTGTTCCAAGAGCGACTGTTCTAATTCCATTACGATTTATTTCTATTGGAATAGCATGATTTGGATCTGTAATTAGGATTCCTTTCGATGAAAATAAATTTACTTGAGTTATTTGACCTACAACACCTTTGTAATCGATAAGTGTTTGCCCTTGAAAAATTCCGTCTTTTTTGCCTTTATTTATTAATATCGAGTGTTTGAATGGATCGGTGTCAATTGACATAATTCGTGCAATACTAAATTTATTAGATATTCGAGTAGTAGCTTCAAGTATCTCACGAAGACGTAGATTTTCTGCCTCAAGCGTAGCAAAACGTTGTAATTTAATGTCACTAAGTTGTTGGTTAAATTGAAGGGCTTTATTTTCTCGAAGGAGTTTATTTTGGTTTTTGGTCAGCTCCCTTATCGAATTCCATAACGTGATGGGAGTGTCAACGATTAGATAGATGGGATGAATAAGAGTAGAGATTGATTGACGAAAAAATTCTAATCGATTGTCTCGCTGATCTAATACAAGAAGACAGAGACTCAAGATAGCAAAAAATAAAAATTTTGATCCAAATGAAGGAAAGCGGGATCTCAGGGATTTATTTTGTGTTTTTTTAGCCACCAGTTTTAATATCAACCTGGATTTTATATGTTAAAAGATTATTTGGAAAGAATTACTCAAGAGCAAACATCTGCGGACCGTGTTCATCAATAAGTTCAATGACACGACCACCTCCACGTGCAACGCAAGTCATGGGATCATCAGCAATTACTACAGGTAATCCAGTTTCTTCCATAATCAGTTTATCTACACCAGATAAATTGGCACCACCACCAGTCAAAACAATACCTCGTTCAGCAACGTCGGAACCCAATTCTGGAGGAGTTTGTTCGAGAGCAGCCTTTACGGCACCAACAATTCCATGCAGAGGTTCTTGAAGTGACTCAAGAATTTCATTACTGTTTAAAGTGAAACTTTTAGGTAGACCTTCAGCTAGATTGCGACCTTTTACTGCTATTTCTCTAACTTTTCTTACAGGATAAGCTGTGCCAATTTCATGTTTTACGGTTTCAGCTGTTGATTCTCCAATCAAGATTCCATAATTTCTTCTAATATAGCTTATTATGGCTTCATCAAAACGATCACCTCCAATTCTTACGGAAGCAGCATAAACAATCCCATTTAATGAAATAACTGCAACTTCTGATGTTCCACCACCAATATCTAGCACCATCGATCCTCGTGATTCATTGACAGGTAAACCTGCGCCAATAGCTGCCGCCATAGGTTCAGGAATTAAAAATACTTTTCGTGCTCCAGCACTTTCAGCTGATTCTTGAATCGCACGTCTCTCAACTTGTGTTGATCCATAAGGAACGCAAATAAGGACACGAGGGCTAGGCCTAAAATAACGCGTCCCATGTACTTTACGAATAAAGTGTTGGAGCATTTTTTCGGTGATAGTAAAATCAGCTATTACACCGTCTTTTAATGGACGAATCGCCTCGATGTTGCCCGGGGTTCTTCCTAACATGGTTTTAGCTTCAACACCAACCGCTTCTACAGATTTTCCTCTTGAATCCTCTCTGATAGCCACTACAGAAGGTTCATTAAGGACAATTCCTTCTCCTGCAGAGTAGATAAGTGTATTAGCGGTGCCGAGGTCAATCGACAAATCAGTCGAAAAATAACCCAGAAGATTTTTTATCATGAAGTTTTCTAGTTTTCTAGCCTTACAAATAAAATTAACCTTATAATTTAACAACGGATACGACATTGAGCAAGGTGATGTGTATGATTGAAATAATTTATTCTAACGAAAAATTATTAAATCCCGGGTAATCTAATATTGGTATAAAAATATGGCTTTGAATAAAAGAGAAATAAGAGATATAGCTTTTCTCGCGAGGCTGACCTTAAAAGGAAGTGAGATTAATGACGTCCATGAAAAATTAACCAAGATAATTAATTTTATAGATCAGTTGCAAGTTGTAAATACCGAGGGAGTTGATCCAATGGCTCACCCATTAAATCAAACTCAACGTTTAAGAAATGATAAAATTACAGATATAAATCAAAGAGATAAGATTCAAAATAATGCTCCTGAGGTATCCGATGGATTTTATCTTGTACCAAAAGTCATTGAGTAGTCATGGATAAAAAGAATGATGTAATATATTCAATGAGCTTATGCGAGCTTAAAACAGGACTAGTTAATAAAGAGTTTTCTTCAACAGAAATTCTCAACTTGTTGCTTGATCGCATTAACACCATCGGAAAACCACTGAATGCCTTTATTACTATAACTGCTGAACAGGCAATTGATGATGCTTCAAAAGCAGATAAAATAATTGCCAAGGGTAATGCAAATTCCTTAACAGGATTACCAATTGCGCATAAAGATTTATTTTGTACCCGCGACGTACTGACGAGTTGCGCCTCTCGCATGCTCAATAATTTTATTTCCCCATATGACGCAGCTGTTGTTGAAAAATTATCTGATGCTGGAGCAGTAATGGTTGGTAAGACAAATATGGATGAATTTGCCATGGGTTCATCGAATGAAACTAGTTATTTTGGATCCGTTCACAATCCATGGAATGACAAATTATCTCCCGGCGGATCTTCTGGAGGGTCAGCAGCAGCAGTTGCTGCTCGCCTAGTTCCTGCAGCTACAGGTACCGACACAGGAGGATCAATTCGTCAGCCAGCAGCATTAACTGGCACCACAGGTATAAAGCCCACATATGGACGTGTATCACGTTATGGCATGGTTGCCTTTGCCTCTAGTTTGGATCAAGGGGGAGTAATTACTAGATCATCTGAAGATGCAGCGTTATTGCTCGGAATAATCTCTGGATTTGATGAACGAGATTCAACCTCATCAGAAGAACAAGTGCCAGATTATTTATCAACCATTAATAATCCAATTAAAGGCCTTAGAATTGGTTATATTCGTCAACACTTTGATGAAGGTCTTGAAAAAAACAATGAAAAATTAGTCAATAAAGCAATAGAAGTTTTCAAAGAGCAAGGAGCTAAATTTATTGAAATAGATATGCCTAATATTGATTTATCTGTACCCACCTATTATGTCGTCTCTTCAGCAGAATGTTCGTCTAATCTTTCACGTTTCGATGGTATTCGATTTGGTTATCGCGCTAAAGAATACACTGATTTAGCACAACTGTATTGCAGGACTAGAGGCGACGGTTTTGGAGCTGAAGTAAAAAGACGATTGATGACCGGTACTTATGTTCTATCAGCAGGATATTATGATGCATATTATCTGAAGGCTCAAAAAGTTAGGCAACTTATTAGCCGAGATTTTAAATCTGCTTTCGAAAAGGTTGATGTTATTTTAGGTCCAACAACACCTACACCTGCTTTTGCTTTAGGCGAAAAGATAGAAGATCCAATCACTATGTATTTAAATGATATATATACAATAGGTGCAAACCTCGCAGGTTTACCAGGAATGTCAGTTCCCTGCGGTTTCGTAGACAACCTTCCCGTCGGGCTACAAATTATTGGCCCTCATTTTTCAGAAGAGGTTTTATTGAGATGTGCTCATCAATACCAATTATTAACTGATTGGCACACAAAGATTCCGGAGAAATTTGAATGAGCAATGAATGGGAAGTAGTCATTGGTTTGGAGATACATACTCAATTAGCTACTTCAAGTAAAATTTTTTCGGGAGCATCCACAGAATATGGCGCTGAACCAAATACTCAAGCTAGTCTAGTTGATCTTGGATACCCAGGGGTATTGCCAGTTTTGAATAGTGAAGCTGTTAAAATGGCAATTATGTTTGGGCTCGCAATTAATGCAGATATTGCATCTCATTCCATATTTGCACGTAAAAACTATTTTTATCCGGACTTACCCAAAGGATATCAAATAAGTCAGTATGAATTACCAATAGTGCACGATGGGGAGCTGTTTATTCGAGGTGATAATGGCAAAAATAAACGTATAGGAATTACTAGGGCTCATTTGGAGGAGGATGCTGGTAAATCTATACATGAAGGACTCGGTAATCTGACAGGTATTGATTTAAATCGCGCTGGCACGCCATTATTAGAGATTGTTTCTGAGCCTGATATTAGTTCATCAATAGAAGCAGTTAATTACATGAAGAAAATTCATACTATAGTCCGATACCTTGAAATTTCTGATGGAAATATGCAGGAAGGTTCATTTCGTTGCGATGCAAACGTTAGCTTGAGAAAAAAACCCCAGAAAGAACTGGGCACACGGACTGAATTGAAAAATTTAAATTCATTTCGTTTTGTCGAAAAAGCTATTAATTATGAAATAGAAAGACAAAGTGATGTGTTAGAACAAGGCGGGAAAATTATTCAGGAAACCCGATTATATGATTCCAATCTTGATGAAACACGATCTATGAGAAATAAAGAAGAGGCCAATGATTATCGATATTTTCCCGACCCTGATTTATTACCTATTGAGATTAATAAAGATTATATTTCCGAGCTAGCTAAAAATCTTCCAGAATTACCTGATTCAAAACAAAAAAGATTTCTTGCTGAATACCAGATTAAAAACTCTGATATAGAAATATTGATCTCCAATCGTTATCTAGCCGATTTTTTTGAACAGGTAACTAAAACAACTAATTCAAACCCTCAAACGGTATCAAATTGGGTGATTGGAGATTTGTCAGCTGCGCTTAATCGCGATGGTCTCGATATTTCCATGACTAAGGTTTCAGCTCAAGCTTTGTCAGATTTATTAGATCGAATTCAAGATAATACTATTTCAGGTAAAATTGCAAAGGAAGTATTCGACGTAATGTGGTCTGAAGGAAGAGCGCCTGAAGAAATAATTTCATCTCAAGGGTTAGTTCAGATTACGGATGATGCTGAAATCGAGAGTGTTGTTAACATGGTCATCAAATCTAATCCAAGTCAGTTCGATGAGTATTGCGCTGGTAAGGAAAAGTTATTAGGGTTTTTTGTGGGCCAGGTTATGAAAAATACAGATGGTAAAGCCAATCCTACCCAAGTTAATGAAATATTAAAACGAAAACTTAAACTAAGAAATACATAATATTCTTCCTAAAAAAATAAAAAAATCATGTTAGAAAAATTTGAACGTTATCCTCTAATGTTAGGCATTTCTCCTATTGAAAAACTTGAACGTTTAACAGAATATTTAGGCGGTGACGTAGAAATTTATACAAAAAGAGAAGATTGTAATTCTGGGCTTGCTTTTGGTGGTAATAAGATTCGTAAGCTTGAATATATTATTCCCGATGCTATTTCTTCTGGCGCAGATACTTTGGTAACAATTGGAGGTGTGCAATCAAATCATACTCGGCAAGTAGCTGCTGTTGCCGCAAAGATTGGCATGCATTGTTATTTGATTCAGGAGAATTGGGTGCCAGTTCATGAAAATTCATATGATCAGGTTGGAAATATTCTTTTATCAAAAATCATGGGGGCTGAAATCAAGTTAGTTGATGAAGGATTTGATATTGGTATTCGAGAAAGTTGGAAGAGAGCCATTGAAGAAATAAAAGGAAGAGGATTAACTCCATATCCGATTCCCGCCGGAGCTTCAGTTCATAAATATGGGGGACTAGGTTTTGTTGGTTTTACCGAGGAAGTTCGGTTGCAGGAAGATGAATTAGGAATTCAGTTTGACTACATTATTGTTTGCACAGTAACTGGATCAACACACGCGGGAATGATAGCAGGATTTACAAAAGATGGACGGGAAAATAATATAATCGGTATTGATGCTTCAGGAACACCAGAAAAAACAAAAGCACAAGTTCTTGATATAACTAATAAAACTATTGGATTAATCGGGCTAAAAAAGAATATTGTCTCCGAAGATATCATTTTAAAAACCGAGTATGCTTATCCTACCTACGGCGTTCCTTCCAAAGAAACCAATAATGCAATCAGATTATGTGCAGAGTTAGAAGGAATGATTACTGATCCAGTGTATGAAGGAAAATCAATGCAAGGACTTATAGATCTTGTAAAAAAAGGATATTTCCCATCAGGTTCAAAAATTTTGTATGCACATTTAGGAGGAGCTCCAGCAATAAATGCTTATAGTGATATATATGCCAGCGACTAGCTACAAATTGGGCAGTTAAAACGTTTTTTTATTTTGAGTTCTCGCCATTCTCCCGCCAATCCCTCATAAAGCATTAAGCGAGAAGCTTTAGTATAGTTATCTGATAAAAGTTTAAGTGTTTCAACTGCCATAAGGCTTCCAACAACTCCTGGAAGAGCAGATAAGATACCATTCCCAGCACAATTTTCTAGAGTTTCATCTGCTTTATTATATAGGCATCTGTAACACGGTAGTTCGTTGTAGTCATTTCCAAATATCGCCAATTGTGCTTCAAAACGAATTGCTGATCCTGATATTAAATATTTGCCAAGTGACACGCATGCGGAATTTATTTGAAAACGTGTAGAAAAATTATCACTACAATCTAACACTACATTGCAATTAGAAATTATCGTAATTAATTCTTCATCGTCTAGTCGTTTTGGGATGGTTGATAACTTTATACTAGGATTGATTCTTTTTAATTGCTTTGTAGCACAGAGGGTTTTAAGTTTTCCAACATCATCTGGTCCATAAAGTATTTGTCTTCCAAGATTTGTTTCATCAACAATATCAAAATCACAGAGTATTATTTGACCTACACCACTACTTGCAAGATAGCTTGACGCAGCACAGCCAATTCCACCTATTCCAATTATTAATATCGTAGATCGTTCAATTTTTTTTTGGCCTTTTTCCCCTATTTGGGGTAACGCTATATGACGCGCCGCTCTTGTTAATAAAATATTTTTGTTACTCATGAATACTTAATCAGAGATACTAATTTTTTCAATTATAACTGGATTTATAGGGACATCTTGATGAGATCCTCGAGATTCAGTTGTTACCTCTGAGATTGCATCAACTACATCCAGACCTTTAATTACTTGGCCGAAAACAGCATAGCCATAATCTCTGTCTCCATGATCGAGGAAGTGATTATTTGAAAGATTAATAAAAAACTGCGAAGTCGCGCTATCAATTTCTGATGTTCGCGCCAATGATATGGAGCCCTTTATATTTTTTTTCCCATTATCAGCTTCATTTTTGATTGGCGATCGAGTTTTTTTAGCTATCATATCTACATCAAATCCACCTCCCTGAATCATAAAATTAGGTATTATTCTATGGAAAATAGTGTCGTTATAGTAATCATCCAGTATGTAACTTCTAAAGTTTTCACAAGAAATTGGAGCTGATTCTTCATGAAGTTCTATCAGAATTTCTCCATGATTGGTTTTTATAGTTATCATTATTTTTAGGGCTCCATTATGTAAAGGTTATAGAATTATATTAAAGTGTAGCTATAGTTGTTCGAGGGTTTCCTTGAAGATCTGAAATACATTGGACTTTCTTCCATGCATTAGATTGTAATATATTTTTTACTGAAAATTCTTGGTCATATCCATGTTCGATTATTAATGTGCCATTTTTAGCAAGCACAGTATTTGCTTTTTTAGATATCTGACGAATTGCATCTAGACCATCATGACCAGAAACTAAAGCATTAATTGGTTCATGTTGAAGTTCATCTAAAACATTGTCATTTGATGGGATATATGGAGGATTCACTACAACAATATCAAAAATATTCTTTTTAATTGGATTTAACCAATCTCCTTGAGTAAGAAAAACATTATTTGTTTGATGTTTATTGATATTTTTTTTGGCAATTTTGAGTGCGGCCATACTTATATCTGAAGCTACAACCACAGAGAGTGGACGTTCTTTTGCTATAGCAATTGCTATAGCGCCGCATCCAGTGCCTAATTCAAGGATAAATTTCTGAGATTGTTTCGGTATTATTTTTACGGTTTCTTCCACAAGTAACTCTGTTTCAGGGCGGGGAACTAAAGTTGCAGATGACACTTTTAGTTGTAATGACCAAAATTCTTTCTCACCAATAATATATGCTATGGGTTCCTTATCGAGTCTTCTTTCGACTAGACTAAAATATTCTTTTGTTTCTTTGTTAGTAAGTATTTTGTGTTTGTGTGAAATCAAAAAACTACGTGAAACCGAGAGTGTTTTTTTTAGTAAAATCTCAGCATCAAGTTTTTTTGAATGGGTTTTCCCATCGAGCTTTTTTTGCGCTTTCCTTAGTATAGTTTCAATATTCATTTTGATTGTTAATTACTAGTTTTGATCTATGTTATTAGAGTAGTATTACCTATTAAGAGGATATGAAAAAGCAATACTAATGAAAATATATTCAAACATTCTTGATATGGTGGGTCGTACACCCATGCTCGAAGCTGTAAATATTGACGTTGGACAATGCCGCTTATTTTTGAAACTCGAGTTACTAAATCCAGCAGGTTCAATAAAAGATAGAATTGGAATATCAATGATTGAGGAAGCTGAGAAACGCGGCGATATTAAACCTGGAGATACAATTGTTGAGGCTACTGCTGGAAACACTGGACTTGGCCTTGCTTTGGTGGCTGCTCAGAAAGGCTATCATTTAATTCTTGTTTTGCCTGATAAGATGAGTCAAGAAAAAATATTTAATCTTCGCGCTATGGGGACAGAGGTTGTTCTTACTCGTTCAGATGTTGCTAAGGGACATCCAGATTATTACCAGGATCTTGGCAAGCAAATAGCGACTGAAAAAGGAGCGTATTTTATAAATCAATTTGGAAATCCAGATAATCCCCTAGCTCATGAAACGGGAACAGCGCCTGAGATTATGGAGCAAATGAATGGGGATGTTGATGCAATTGTTATTGGCGTTGGATCAAGTGGAACAGTATCTGGAATAAGTAAATATCTTGAAAAGCATGCACCAGAGGTTGAATTAGTACTTGCAGATCCAGTTGGCTCAATTCTCGCCGATTATATTAATCATGGGAAATTAAATGAGAAACAAGAAAGTTGGCTTGTTGAAGGTATTGGGGAAGATTTTATTCCATCGATAGCTGATTTCAGTCGCGTTAAAAAGGCCTACAGTATTTCTGATGATGAATCTTTTTCTACGGCTCGAACGTTATTAGCCAAAGAAGGTTTGCTTGCTGGTTCTTCTAGCGGCACCCTTGTAGCTGCAGCAATTAAATATTGTCAGGAACAACTTAAACCAAAACGTGTTGTTACTTTTGCTTGTGATACTGGCAATAAGTATTTATCAAAACTTTATAATGATTTTTGGCTAGAAGATAACGGCTTTATTCAGCGTGAGCAGTTTGGCGATCTTCGAGATTTAATTGGTCGCCTACATGATGAAAAAGCCTCTATCACCGTAGGTGTTGATGATGTTCTTACCACAGCTCACAATCGACTAAGAAATGCGGGGTTTTCTCAATTACCAGTTTTGGAAAAGGATAAATTGGTGGGGATTTTGACAGAAGAAAAAATTATCCAATTTGTATACGGGAATCCCAAACGCATGAAAAAAAAATGTTCATACGCGATGGAGACAGAGTTTGTACAATGTCAAAGGGATCTGAGTGTTAAAAAACTTGTTGAGATGCTAGAAAACAATTTTTACGTAGCTGTAATGGAGAATGAAGTTTTTTTGGGATTAATAACTCGTTCTGATGTTTTAAACTATTTACGTAAAAAGGTTTGAATTAGAGAAAAGTTAAGTAGTTAGTTTTGCTAGTTGATCCGTTTCATGTTCGTCTGCCAGAGGCTTCACTATTTTATTGAGATCACCCTCCATTATTTCTATAAGTTTATATAGAGTTATATTAATTCTATGATCCGTTATTCTGCCCTGAGGATAATTGTAGGTACGAATTCTTTCTGAGCGATCGCCGCTGCCTACTTGTAATTTTCTAGATTCAGCTTGCTCATTATTTTGAATCGTTATTTCATGGTCAAGAAGTTTTGCTTGCAAAAGAGACATAGCGCGCGCACGATTTTTATGTTGTGAACGCTCATCTTGGCATTCAACGACTATCCCACTGGGCGTGTGGGTTAATCTTACTGCCGAGTCTGTTTTATTCACGTGTTGACCTCCTGCGCCAGACGCCCTGTATGTATCTATTCTTAGGTCATTAGTATTAATATCAATGCTTTCAACTTCTTCAGGTTCAGGTAAAATTGCTACCGTGCAGGCTGAAGTATGAATTCTTCCTTGAGATTCTGTTGACGGTATTCGCTGAACACGATGCGTTCCAGATTCAAATTTAAGAGATGCGAATATATTCGTACCGGTTATTTTGCACACAATCTCCTTGTACCCACCATGTTCACCATCCCGGGTATTAATGATTTCAATGGACCATCCTTGAGATTCAGAAAATTTACTGTACATCCTAAAAAGATCGCCAGCAAAAATCGCAGCTTCATTTCCACCCGTTCCAGCTCTTATTTCTAGATAAATATTACTGTTATCGTAAGGATCATTTGGAATTAATGATTTCTTTAATTCTTCCAACAATTTTTCTTCTTTTTGCTTTAGATCTAATAATTCTTCTTCTCCCATTTCAACGATTGAATGATCATTGTCCTTAGTCATTTCATCAACAGTCTTGATATCGCTGAGTAGTGATTGATATTCTTTAAAAATTGAAACAATCGGGTTAAGACGTGCATATTCTTTTGAGAGGTCACGAAATTTCTTTTTCTGGGCAATTATTTCAGGATCAGCAAGTAAATTTGAAACTTCTTCAAATCGGTCACTAGTGCTCTCAAGTTTTTGGCGTATTGATTTGTTCATGGGATTAGTTTTTACGAAATTCTATGCGTATCATAAGTTAATTAACGAGAAAATTTCTTGTTTTTTGATTAATAACTTTCAATTAATATATCTAATATGAAGTGTTTACTAACTAGAAGTAAAGAAAATATCAGGGTGTTGAAAAAACTGCTGATACTAGTCGTGTTTTCTATTTTTATAGATTATAGCCTAACTTATGCTGGTGAAATTGAAAATCAAAGCACCAAGGAGAATATTTTAGAAGCAACCAATGCGTTAGATAGAGATGAATATCTAGCTGCTGTTGTTAAATACAGAAAAGCTGCTGAATCATCTAATGATGTTGAGCTTGCCAAGATATCTTCTAAATTGGCATATAGTTATGGATTAAATAGAGAGGGACTGGTTTCCACAAAATTGTGGCTAAAACTTGAAAAAGATAGTGAACAAGCACTTATTTATTTATCAAAATTTAGTATTCGTCAGGAAAAATACAGCTTAGCCAGAAGATATATAAGTCAAATATTAAAAAAAGACCCAGAAACTGCCGGCAAGAAATTACTGTCTATGACGTCTATTTTGTCAGAGGGAAGTGTAAATAATATCTATAATATGATTTTTGATCTAGCTAAAAAGTATCCTAAATCTGCTGCTGCACATGCCGCTGTTGCAACCATGGCGCTCAAAAATAACAATGCAAATGAAGCTAAAAGAAGATCGAAGCTAGCCATGGAAATTTCTCCTGGATGGATTCAACCTAAGTTAATTTATGCTCGATCTTTATTGTTGGATGGAGATAGTGAAGCAGCTATTGATTATGTGGCTAGAATTATTGGTGATGAACCTCGACCCGATCCAAAGACACGCCTTGAATTAGCCATTTTATTTCTTAGAGAAGGTCGTTCTGATGATGCAATGAGCCAAGTGAATCAGATCCTATTGGAGTATTCTTCACAACCTGAGGCTCTTCGTTTAATGGGCATAATCAATTTTAGCCTCAATTATCTCGATTTGGCGCGGGAAGATTTTCAAGACTTATTGGCAACGGGTTTTTATGAAAAGGATGCAATTTATTATTTAGCAAGAATTGCCGATTTGAATTCTGATTTTGCTTTAGCGACAGCTTTATACATGAGGGTAACTAGTGGATCGAATGCCATTATTTCGCAACGACGAGCAAGTCAATTGCTACTTGATAACAAGAAACCTACAGCGGCATTAATTCTCCTAAGGGATTTCGGGAAAAATTATCCTGCGTTCGCCATTCAGATGATTAAGGCACGGGCAGAAGTTAATGAAATACAGGGAAATTATATCGAAGCGCTAAGACTTTATGATGATTTTATTCATTTTCGCCCAGATGATGAATCTACTTTGTTGTCAAGCTCTGAATTATTATTAAAAATGGGTAGGCTTAAAGAAGCAGTAGCAAGGTATCGTGATGCTGTAAGTAAGTTTCCAGATAGTCCCGCCTCACTTAATGCTTTAGGTTACACATTAGCTGACAAGACCAATAGTTTTCGTCAAGCCGAAAAATTGATTAAAAAAGCACTAAAGTATGATCCTAATAACCCGGCTATTTTAGATAGTTATGGGTGGGTTTTATATAAGAGAGGAAAACTTGAAAAAGCTTTAAGTCAATTACATTTGGCTTATAATGGATACCGTGACCCTGAAATAGCCTCCCATTTAGTAGAAGTTTTGTGGAAGCTAGGAAAGACTGAAGAAGCAAAACAATTATTAGAAGAGGCAGAGCTAGAAAATCCTTTGCACCCCCTTTTGCAGAATATTCGTGAAAAAATATTATAGATTGGATAAAAATTTTTTGATCTTCTGGGTTCACCCAATAATATCCATGATAATCATAATATTTTTAAGTGGATGCGTATCAACTAATATTATCCCTTCGCTATCAAATGATGAATTGGAAAATAACAAAGAAAGCCTCTCAAATATTTTTAATTGGAAATTTCATGGACGTATAGCGGTTAAAACCAAATTGGATGGATATCATGGAAATATTATTTGGAAACAAGCAGGTAATTCTTTTCAAATATCGTTATGGGGGCCATTAGGGATTGGCATGCTGAGTATAAATGGTTCCAGCGAAGATATTGAGATAACCAACGTAAATGGCCAAATCATTGCATTAAAGAATGTCGAGAATGAATTGCAACATTTTATAGGGTCAATAATACCAATCTCTAGTCTTCAATATTGGCTTTTAGGTATTCCTAATCCCAATTTTCCATCTAAGATAGAATCGAGGGATAATTCGATGGTAATAGATTTTAAGCAATCAGGATGGGTAATAGAGGCGTCTGATTTTAAAAGAAATATAGAATTTTTATTACCACATAAAATTTTTTTATCAAATATAGATACTGACGTTAGAGTAGCAGTTGAAAACTGGGAAATTTTTTAATCAAAATATTAAAATAAAGAAGACTGTTTGACACCCGTTAAATCGAACTTCACAATTGATTGAGATACAAAAATTACTTAAAAAGTATAAATAATATAATATGGGGTGTAGCCAAGTGGTAAGGCAACGGGTTTTGATCCCGTCATGCGCAGGTTCGAATCCTGCCACCCCAGCCATTAGTTAATCAAATCATATATAATGGCAGCCAAAGACATAAAAACGGAGGGTTTTTTGTGGATTTAGCAACGATGGCGGTTTTTTCTGGGAATGCACATCCCAAGCTGGCCAAAGATATCGCAAAAGTCTTGCGTTTGCCTTTAGCTAAAGCGCAAGTTGGTAGATTTAGTGATGGCGAATTTAATGTAGAGATCTTAGAAAATATTAGAGGACGTGAGACTTTTATTATTCAATCTACTTGTCCGCCTGCAGCTGAGAATCTTATGGAATTACTAGTTATGGCCGATGCTTGTCGTCGTGCATCGGCAGCTCAAATTACTGCAGTAATACCATATTTTGGTTTTGCTAGGCAAGATCGCCGTCCACGTGCTTCGAGAGTTCCCATAACTGCAAAACTTGTTGCAAAAATGATTGCAGCGTCTGGAATTGATCGTGTACTAACCATTGATTTACATGCCGATCAAATTCAAGGCTTTTTCGATATTGCCGTAGATAATGTTTATGCTTCTCCTGTTTTATTAGGCGATGTTTGGAAGCAAAAGTATCAAGATATGGTTGTAGTTTCGCCAGATGTTGGCGGAGTAATCAGAGGGCGTGCATTAGCAAAGAGGCTAGATAACGCTGATCTTGTGATCATAGATAAGCGAAGATCAAAAGCAAATCAATCTCAAGTGATGAATATTATTGGTGATGTTGAAAATAAAAATTGTGTAATGATTGATGATATGGTCGATACAGCCGGCACGTTGTGCAAGGCAGCCGACAAACTGAAAGAGTGTGGCGCTAAAACGGTTCATGCTTACATTACACACGCAGTTTTATCAGGATCTTCCCTTAAACGAATTAAGAAATCTCAGATTGATGAAATAGTTGTCACCGATACAATACCTCTCAAGAAAGAAGCAAAGGAATGTAAAAAGATAAGGCAATTATCAACTGCCGAGTTACTTGCTGAAACAATGAGAAGAATTACTGATGAAGAATCTGTTAGTTCTTTGTATGTTGACTAGCAAATGATTTTTGTTTTTTTTTAGGTAATTTAACTCTTTGGTTTGAAAAAGATTGTCTTTGCGTTATGATTCGATGCCTTGTTTAGTATGGTCGCGTATTAAATAAGGAGAAAAATCAAAATAAATCAATTAGATAAGGAGAGCCTAAATGGCAGAAGAGTTCAATCTGATTGCAGAAATGCGAGACGATCAAGGGAAAGGTGCGAGCCGCCGCTTGCGTAAGAAAGGAAAAGTTCCTGCTGTTATATATGGTGCCGGTCGAAAGCCTCGATCTATTATGTTTGATCATAATAAAGTCATTAAGGAATTGGAAAGCGAATCATTCTATTCAAGTGTCTTAAATGTACAAGTTGGCGAAAAGAGTCGGGCTGTCATTGTAAAAGACATACAAAGACATCCATCAAAAAAAATTATAATGCATATAGATCTTCAACGTATCGTTGAAGATGAGAAAATTCGCATGCAAGTGCCTATACACTTCATTGGTGAAGATGAAGCTATAGGAGTGAAACAAGGGGGCGGCACAGTAACTCGTCTTATGACAGAAATTGAGATTATCTGCCTTCCAAAAGATTTACCTGAATATTTCGAAGTTGATATTTCAAATCTTGATCTTGATGAAATGCTTTATGTTTCAAATATTCCTATTACTGAGGGAGTTGAGTTACCTGAAGCTACTCTAGAACTCAATCAAGCAATTGTTTCAATCCATGTTATTCATGAAGAAATTATTGAAGAGGAGCCTGTTGAGGGTGAGGATGAAATTGAAGGTGATATTGAAGGTGAAGATCTTGATGAAGATGAAAAAACTTCTGACACAGAAGATGATAAAGATACCGAGGCTTCAGATAAGGAAACAAAAGACGAAAAAAATAAGAAGGAATGAGCCGGTTTAAAGCACCACCCATAATGAAAAATACTATTTTAGTTATTGCTGGTCTCGGAAATCCAGAGGAATGTCATCGACAGACACTTCATAATAGTGGCTTTTGGTTTGTCGATGAAATCGCTCAACAATATGAAGGAATCTTTAAATACGAAAAACGTTTTAATGCTGATGTCTGTAAAATAAATATCTCAAATTACGAACTCAGATTAGTTAAACCACAAACCTATATGAATGCTAGCGGGTATTCAGTTCAATCTATACTTAATTATTATAAATTGTCGCCAGAACAATTGTTGGTTGCTCATGATGAAATTGATCTTTCTCCAGATAAAATTAGATTTAAAATAGGCGGTGGGGATGGTGGTCACAATGGTTTGAGAGATATTATCAAACTTTGTGGACCTGATTTTATTAGATTAAGAATAGGTGTTGGTCATCCAGGTAACAAAGATGAAGTTACTAAATATGTTCTTAGGAAGGCCCCGAGCGATATCAAAACAGAGATACGAAAAAATATTGATAGGGCAGTCAGCATTATTCCTGTACTTATCGACAAAGATCTCAGTTATGCTATGAAAGCTCTGCATACCGGGGAAATAATAAACAATAAATGACTATAAAATGTGGCATTGTAGGTTTACCAAACGTAGGTAAATCAACATTATTTAATTCGTTAACAGCATCTGCCGTTCCTTCAGAAAATTACCCTTTTTGCACTATTGATCCAAATTTTGGCGTCGTATTTGTTCCAGATCCACGTCTTAATCATCTAGCGAAGATCGTTAATCCAAAAAAGATTATTCCAACCACTGTGGAATTCGTTGATATCGCTGGATTAGTATCAGGAGCATCTAAAGGTGAAGGCTTAGGAAATCAATTTTTAGGAAATATTCGACAAACTAATGCAATCGTCCATATCGTTAGGTGTTTTGATAATAAAGATATTTTCCATGTTAACAGCGCTATCAGTCCATTGGATGATATAGAGACCATTAATACAGAGTTGACGCTTGCGGATTTAGAAACAGTTGAAAAACAATTAAATAAGTCAGAAAAAGATGCAAAAACAAATAAGAAAGAAGCCATTTTTAAACGTGATGTTTTGTTGAAATCAATGTTACATCTTGATGCAGGCAACCAAATGCGTTCACTTATACTAAATAATCATGAACAAGAAATTTTACGTGAATTGCAACTTTTAACCCTAAAGCCTGTTATGTATATAGCAAATGTTGATGAATACGATAATGATAGCCAACATCTTAAAGATGTATATGCATACGCACACGCAAATAACTCAGAAATGGTGGCTGTATGCGCTGCTCTTGAATCTGAAATTTGTCAATTAAAGGATGAAGATAAGAATGAATTTTTGTCTGATGTAGGCTTATCAGAACCAGGTTTACACCGGGTTATTCGGTGTGCATACAAACTTTTAGGTTTGCTTACATTTTTTACCGTTAGATCTAGCGAAGTTCGTGCATGGACAATAACAACTGGTTCTTTAGCACCGGATGCAGCCTCAGAGATTCATACAGATATTGAGAAAGGATTCATCAGAGCTGAGGTAATTTCGTATGAAGATTTTATTGATAGAAATGGTGAATTAGGGGCAAAAGAAGCTGGAAAATTAAGAATCGAAGGAAAAGAGTATGTAGTGCAAGAAGGCGATGTTATGCATTTTCGTTTTAATGTGTGATATTTTATTTTATTAAGTAATTTTTTAATTCATATAGTTTTAAACTTTTATGATGATACGTTTGTCCTTAATTTTTTTACTGAATATTATTCCTTTTGCTTTTTCGGAAGAAATTCCAATCGAATTTTTAAATCAAATGAGCATCGATAGCGGCAATAAATTATTTCGTCTTCACTGTGCCCGTTGTCATGGAATATCCGGAGAAGGAGGAGAAGGGTCAAATTTGGCAAGCACATCTCTAAGATACGCAAAGGATGATTTGGTTTTTTTTGAAATAATAAGAGAAGGATTACCGGGTACTGGGATGCCAGGTATCAGGGCTTTAACTGATGATCAGCGATGGAAAATTACAAGTTACGTTCGATCATTAAACCAAATTTCAGATGTTAAAATGCCAGGAAATCCAATTCTTGGTCGAGAAATATATAACAAAGCAGCTTGTTCAGCTTGTCATATAATATCTGGTGATGGAATTGGTTTTGGACCAGAATTAACAACTATCGGCAATCAGCGTGGCTTGGATTATTTACGCGAATCGATTGAGTTACCTTCAATAGCTCAGCCCACAATAGGGGGCCGAGCTAATTATCTGACAGTTCGTATCAAATCCAATAATACTATTTTGGAAGGAATTAGACTTAATGAAGATACTTTTTCTATACTGATTAGAGATTTAAGTGGGAAGATTCATTCTTTTCAGAAAAGAGAAGTACAAAATATCGAAAAAATCTTTTCTCATAGTTTGATGCCAAATTATATGATTACCCTCTCAAAAAAAGATCGCTATGATCTTATTTCTTATTTGATGAGTTTACGGAGTGAAGTATGAGAAAAATATTTTTGATGGTTTTATTTTTTTATATAAATACTATTTCATCCGCTGAAGTTTCTTTTGAGCAGTTGTTAAACGCCTCAAAAGACTCTGAAAACTGGCTGACATATTCAGGCACCTATAGATCAGAAAGATTTGCATTACAAGACCAAATAAATATTTCAAACGTGAATCAATTAAAAACTATCTGGGCCTATCAAATGCAACCCTCAAAATTATCAGGTTCTGGGCTAGTTGAAACTACACCTATTGTGGCTAATGAAATTATGTATATAACTGAACCACCAAGCACGGTAACCGCTTTAGATGTAAAATCCGGCAAAAGATTATGGACCTGGTCTCCTGACATTTCTGAAAAAGTTCTTAATATAGGTTTTCCTCGCGTTAATCGGGGAGTAGCCGTCCTTGATGATGCTGTTTTTGTCGGGACGCTTGATGCGCATCTTGTTGCATTAGATGCAGCGAGTGGAGCAAAAAGATGGGATGTTGAAGTTGCTGATAATAGTATCGGATTTTCTTTAACCCTTGCACCTCTTGCCATTGATGGGAAAATTATTGTTGGTGTAAGTGGCGCCGAAGCTGGTGTCAGGGGGTTTGTTGATGCTTACGATTCGGCAACTGGAGATCTTTTATGGCGTTTTTATACAATTCCTGAACCCGGTGAACCTGGTAGCGAAACATGGCAAGGAGAAGCCTGGAGAACAGGAGGCGGATCTACTTGGTTAACTGGTTCATACGATCACGAGTTGAATCTTCTGTATTGGACTGTCGGCAATCCAGCTCCAGATTGGAATGGAGATCTTCGGCCAGGAGATAATTTATATTCATGTTCCATTATTGCCCTTGATCCAGAAACGGGAGAGCTACAATGGCATTTTCAATTTACTCCTCATGATACTCACGACTGGGATGCTAACCAGATACCAATTCTTATAGATGCAGAACTTAATGGCAAGGAACGTCAGTTAGTTGCTCTCGCAAATCGTAACGCTTTTTATTATTTACTGGATAGGAAAACAGGAGAATTTCTTCACGCCAATGCCTATTCAAAACAAACATGGGCAGCAGGTATTGATGAAAGCGGCCGACCCATTGTTTTGCCTAACACCGAGCCGACCGAAGAAGGTAATTTGATCTGGCCTAGCCTACAGGGGGCAACAAATTGGTTTAGCCCATCTTATAGTCCCCTTACGAAACAATTTTTTGTTGCAGTAAGATTATTGTCTGCAATTTATTATAAAGCAGAAGCTGAATATGTTCCTGGGCAGCCTTTCTTGGGAGGTGGCGAACAGGCTCTAAGGGGAGATCAAGCGGCGGGAGTGATCCGCGCTTTAGATGTTACTTCTGGAAAACTTGAATGGGAATTTGATCTTCATTCCCCTCCATGGGCGGGAGTTATGGCTACGGCTGGCGGGCTTGTTTTCGGAGGAGATAATGAGGGTAACTTTTTCGCTCTTAATATGAGTAACGGTGAGCCATTATGGAATTTTCAAACAGGAGCGGCGATAAGAACTAATCCCATGTCTTTTTCCGTTAATGGTAAACAACGAATTGCTATTACTGGCGGTAGAACCTTGTATATTTTTGGGCTGGAAGAATAATCTGATAATCTTGACATAAAGACATGACAAACGGACAATTCTACGCCCATCTGCTTGATTAGAAGTTTATAAATGGTGATGTAGCTCAGTTGGTTAGAGCATCGCACTCATAACGCGAAGGTCGGTGGTTCAAGTCCACCCATCACCACCAAATTTTTTTATAGTTATATGAGTTTTTATTGGAAAACTACATTTTGTCTATTAGTTTATAGAACATGATTCCCAGTGAGACAAGAGGTTTCCTCAAGGTGTAGGTACCTGGAATAGCGATTGGTTTTATATTGTTAAAAAGATCAAATCTTTCCATTGTTCCCGTGATCGTTTCAGCGATTATCTTGCCAGCAAGATGGGTCATATTTACCCCATGACCGGAATAACCTTGGCTGTAAAAAATATTTGGAGCTAATTTCCCCAATTGTGGAACGCGGTTAATAGTCACACCAATAGTACCTCTCCAAGCAAAATCAACTCTTACATCAGCTAATTTTGGGTAAATTTTAGATAATTTTTTGCGGAGTTGCTTTTCTATGTACTCTTTATCATCGCTAAAATACTTGATCCTTGACCCAAATAATAAGCGTTTATCTGCGGTAAGTCTAAAATATTCAAGAACATAATTGGGGTCACAGACAGCAAGATCTTTTGGATTAATTTCTTCGATAATATTTTCTGGAAGAGGCTCCGTTGCAATGATAAAACTATTGACTGGTATAATGTAATTTCTTAATTTGGGATCCAATTGGTGATAGGCATTTCCTGCAATTAATATAATATCAGCAGTAATAGATCCATTTTCTGTTACAACAGTGGCCCTTTTATTTTTCTTAATTTCTAGTACAGGTGATTGCTCATAGATTTTAGTACCAAGAGATTCTGCAGCTTTAGCCTCACCAATACAAAGATTTAGAGAATGTACATGCCCATTACCCTGATTCAAAAAGCTTCCGATGTATGCATTCGTGCCTATCAAATCCTTTGTTTCTTGATGTGTCAGTATTTTTGTTTGATGAGGAAAATTATATTTTTCCATTAGTTCTTTTTCTTGGTAAAAATCTTTTATATGCCTATTTTTTAAGGCAACATCCAAATAACCCCATTTTAGATCACAGTTTATTGAATATTTTTTTACACGTTTTTTAATAATGTCATTGCCTTCCCATCGCATATTCCAAATTACGGATTCAAATTCTTCTCCGTATTTCTTGAGCATTTCTTCTTCACCTGAGAACCCTCCAATGATTTGCCCTCCATTGCGTCCAGATGCACCCCAGCCAACTCTATTGGCTTCTATTAAAGATACATCGTATCCTCGTTCAGCAAGACTTAAACTTGCTGCAACACCGGTAAATCCTGCACCAATCACGCATACGTCTGCTTTTTTACTTCCTTCTAATGGAGGATAGTTTGTTTTTGAATTAACCGAAGCGGCATAATATGAATTGATATGTTCAAGTGGTTCCATTATTGGGAATTTCCAAAAACGTTATTTAATACTTCTCTTACTATTGTTCTCATTTCACGGGCGTCATGCGCATCATTTTTTTTGTATCCGGTCCATACAGCAACTATATCTCGAGTTGGATTAATTAATAGACCTTGACCGGCCCAGCCACCTTTAAAAAAGTCATCATTTTCATAGACTGCATCCCATTGATAGACATTGTGTTTTACATCACTAACATTAAGAGGGGAAATAGCCATTATTCCAGGAACAGCTTCCGCAGATGCTGGTACCCCTTGAAAATTAACTTTAGAGTAAAGATTTTGCATTAGCTTAGGATTACCCCCATTGAGAATGAGATCAATATGACTATTCGAAATAATTTGTTTATCACTTACGGTTTGGTAGCTGGGTGTAAATAATAAGCCTAACCTAACCATATCTCTCATTTTTGCTAGAAAACCCCCATGAGTAATAGCTATTCCATAGCGAGGAGCAATGTAAGAAGCATCAGATTCTGCACCGATGTGGTACCAAACTTCTTTACTTAAAGCGTCTTGGAAGGGCATATTAGTAATCTCTTCAACCAGCCAACCCAGTACGAATGTATCTAGTCCTGAGTATGAAAATATTTCACCTTGAGGCACTTCTCTATCAATTTTCGTATTTATTACAAAATCATAAGGATTATCTTCTGCAGCTTCGGTCCTAAATCCATCGCCAATTGACATTGAATAGAGATAGTAACAGGACTCAAACGTTTCATAATTATCAGAACAATCAAGGCCGGAAGCCATATCTAAAATATTTCTTATTGTAATGCCAGCATAACTAGAATCACTTAATTCTTTGATGTATGAGTCTATTGTTCGACTAACATCCACTTCTCCACGTTCTTCTAGGATTCGCAAAACTGTAGCTGGCAAAATTTTAGATACTGACCAGTAAATCGGTTTTTCATGTTCTTGCATTCTAGGATAGCTCTCAAAAACAATCTTACCTTTATGTGCGATAACAATCCCCATGACAGTGGATTGATCGCTTTCAATAAAAGACTCGAATGTCATTGATCCATTTGGTGTATTGATCTGGGAAATATTGATTTCATTCATCAAATTTTTTTCTAAAGGCTTCACTGGCCCATTTCTATATACATTAACTGTTGGGAAAATTTGATGAAGGTTTTTGTTATTCCATTTCATATCTTCGCCGCTAACTGTCCACCAAATATTATCCTTTGGAAGTTTTCTTAATTGGCCTTGGATTTCTTCAACTGCCGATGAAGATATAAATTCATTTTTTGAATAGGATATGTTTTGATCGCTATTCGATGCAGCATTTTTTTGCTGCTGACAAGCCACAAGAAACATTGTGAATGTTATTACGGAGATGATAATTTTATATTTGGGCACAATTTTCCCTAGATATTTTTGTAATTACGATTAGATGATTATTTTATGATTCAACTTAAAAATATACTAGTTTATAAACTAATTATTATTAGACTATATAAGAACTTTTACTTGGTCTCTAGTATGATAAAAAAAACGCTCTAAGTAGGTGTACCTTTGAAACAAAGAGAAGCTAATAAAACAGATAATAAAGTCCGTGTTGTCTTTATGCCTTCTGGAAAAAGGGGGCATTTTCCGAAGGGAATGTCTGTGCTTAATGCTGCCCGCAATTTGGGTGTTGACATTGATTCTGTTTGCGGCGGTAGGGCAATTTGTGGCAGATGTCAGATAACTATTCCGGAAGGAGATTTCGCAAAACATAATATTCGATCAAGTAGCTTAAATGTATCGAAAATAAGTAAAGCAGAAAAAGAATTTAACAAAAGAATAGGGCTTCCAACAGGTAATCGTTTGGGTTGTCAGGCCACCCTGAAAGAAAATGTGGTTATCGATGTCCCTATAAGCTCTCAAGTTCATCATCAAGTAATAAGAAAGCCTCACGAATCTCACGATATTGATATTAACCCAATTATTCGTGCCTATTATGTTGAGGTGGAGCAACCAGACATGCATAAAGGTGAAGGAGACCTATGCCGTCTACTTCAAGCATTGGAAAACGAATGGGGATTACAAAACCTAGTCTGTAAGTTACATGTCATGCAGGCCTTACAAACTTCTTTGAGAGAAAGTGATTGGGCAGTAACGGTTGCTGTTCGTAAAGATTCTGAAATTATTGCTATTTGGCCTGGATTTAAGGAATCTTTATGGGGGATTGCTGTTGATGTTGGTTCAACGACTATAGCAGGACATCTTTGTGATCTTAAAACTGGAGAAGTTCTTGCTAGCGCGGGTCTTATGAATCCGCAAATTCGGTATGGCGAAGATTTAATGAGCCGCGTTTCATACATTATGATGAATGATAAGGGTGAACTTGATTTAATCCGGGTAGTTCGCGAGGCAATTAATGACATTATCAGAGATCTCATTAAAAAAGCCGGTGGTCATCATACAGATATTGTTGAAATGACTTTGGTTGGAAATCCCATTATGCACCACCTTGTTCTTGGTATAAATCCTGTTGAATTAGGAACAGCGCCGTTTGCACTAGCAGTTGATAGCAGTGTTGAAATTTTAGCAAGTGATGTTGATTTATCAATTCATCCAGGAGGGTATATTTACGCTTTACCCTGTATTGCTGGACATGTTGGGGCAGATGCATCAGCGGTTTTATTAGCTGAAGAACCTTACAACTCTAATAAAGTATCACTGATTGTTGACGTTGGAACTAATGCCGAGATTCTGCTCGGCAATTCTAAGCATATTCTTGCAGCTTCAAGCCCGACTGGGCCGGCATTTGAAGGAGCACAAATTAGCTCCGGTCAGCGAGCTGCACCGGGAGCTATTGAAAGAGTTCGAATTGATAAAAAAACTCTCGAACCGAAATTTAAAGTAATCGGTTGTGATTTGTGGTCGGATCATCCAGATTTTCTTAGTAATATACCGAAAGGTGGTGTTACCGGGATTTGTGGTTCAGGAATAATCGAGGTTGTTGCCGAACTTTTTCTTGCAGGAGTGGTTGATCAAGAAGGCAGGATTGTTAGTGGTGATAATAAAAAGTCAAAACGTATTCTTAAGGATGATAGAACTTTCTCCTATCTTTTATATAAAGGTTCACAATCGATAAAAATTACACAAAATGATATTCGTGCCATACAACTTGCAAAGGCAGCTCTTTACGCTGGCGTTAAGTTATTAATGAAGAGATTGGGAGTAGAAAAAGTTGATCGGATTCGATTAGCTGGGGCATTTGGATCCCACATAGATGTTAAGTACGCTATGGTGTTAGGTTTAATACCTGATTGCGATATTAAAAATGTTTCTTCTGCCGGAAATGCTGCAGGTACGGGTGCGAGAGTAACACTACTTAATCGATCTTCTAGGAATCAAATAGAGGATCAGGTCAGAAAAGTTGAGAAAATAGAAACAGCAGTTGCTGATGATTTTCAGCAACAATTTGTAGATGCTATGTCAATTCCTCATAGTAAAGATTCTTTCCATAATCTTGCTAAAGAAATTGATTTGCCGCCAATACAAAAGAAACAAAAAATAGTGAGAAAGAGAAATAGAAAACGTAGTAAAAATAAAGAATAGTTTGGAAGGGATAGATGAAATTAGATAATAATGAAGGAAGTATTATGAAAATAAGGTTTGATGATCGTGTTGCTATAGTTACTGGCGCAGGGCAAGGTCTAGGTAGGAGTCATGCAATCTCTCTTGCAAAAAGGGGGGCGAAGGTTATTGTTAATGATCTTGGAGCGTCTGGCGGAGAATCTGTTAATGCAGAGAAAGTTGCTGAAGAAATTCGCAACAATGGAGGCGAAGCTATCGCAAATGGTGCTAATGTTTCAAATTTTGATGAAGTTCAGAATATGGTGTCTCAGGCAATGGATGCGTGGGGGAGAGTAGATATTCTTGTTAACAACGCCGGAATACTTCGTGATCGCACTTTTCTTAAAATGTCTATTGATGATATGAGACAAGTCATTGACGTGCATCTAATGGGCTCTATGTACTGTTCTAAGGCAGTTTGGGAGATTATGCGCGAACAATCATATGGGCGAATAGTTTTTACCACCTCCAGTACAGGTCTTTACGGTAATTTTGGTCAAACTAATTACGGTGCTGCAAAAATGGCTATGGTAGGCATGATGAACACCCTCCATCTAGAGGGTATGAAGTATGATATTCGAGTTAATTGCCTAGCTCCTGCAGCAGGTACAGCTATGACGGAGGGGTTATTCCCAGAACCAATTTTTGATTTATTGTCTCCAGAATCAGTTAGCCCTGGCGTTGTCTTTCTTTCGAGTAGTGATGCCCCTAGTAGAATAGTTCTGGCTGCAGGAGGGGGGAGTTTTGCGGTCTTCAAAGGTTTTGAGACCGAAGGCATTAATTTACACCCAGATAGCCTTAATCCTGAAGGTGTTGCTAAAAATTGGCACGCAATTAGCAACGAGGAGGGTATGAATGAATTACAAACTGGAGCGGAACAGACCGAGAAGTTTGCTAGACAGGCAGTGAAAAATTTAGGGATAAAATTGGGATAAATAGAAAATTCGTTGTAACCCATTGGGTATTGCTTATAAATAGAAAAGTTGAGGAATAATTATGCGTGAGGTAGTAATAGTTGATAGTGTAAGAACCGGATTGGCAAAATCTTTCAGAGGTGGTTTTAACCAAACTCGAGCTGACGATATGACAGCTCATATCATTGACGCCTTAATGGACAGAAATCCAGGAGTAGACCCTCAAATTGTTGAGGACGTTATTCTAGGATGTGGCTACCCCGAGGGAGCTCAAGGAAATAATATTGCCAGAACTTCAGCAGTTTTATCAAAACTTCCTATTCAAACCGGAGGTACTACCGTGAATAGGTATTGTTCATCAGGATTGCAAACGATTGC
>UINC01000887.1_pt1 | contig 39032 bp, 29 predicted proteins | sample 5385821 | NCBI WGS metagenome assembly UINC01 (sample SAMEA4666929, study PRJEB26691) | marine metagenome | isolation source: Pacific Ocean | place: Pacific Ocean | collected 2011-10-13 | reverse complement strand
ATTCATTGTACCAGGATCCACATTCAGATAGGGATCAAGTTTCAAGATTGTAACCTTTAATCCAGCACTTTTTAAAAGATAACCAATTGATGCGGCGGCAATTCCTTTCCCCAGGCCGGAGATTACACCGCCCAAAACAAAAATGTATTTAACTGGTGTATTCTGTCTCATGATTTTTCATGCTTGTTCATTTTAATAATAACATTCAAATCCTCTTCTACATCCACACCACGATACGGGTAATCCGTGATAACAGCTCGAATCGGAATTCCGTTATCCAGCGCACGCAATTGTTCCAAATGAAATTTTTTCTCATTCTCCGAAGTTGGAAGTCCTGCAAATTTCAACAAAGTATCTTTTCGATAGGCGTAAAGACCGACATGGCGATACCATCCCCCTATTTTTTCTTGAAATAAATCTCTCCGAAACCCAATAGCATCACGATTTTCATCTAGTAAAACCTTGACAATGTTTGAATTAAAAAAATCCTTCGGGCTGATATCTGTGCTTACAGCTGTAGTCATACTTGTAGAAGAATCATCAAACTCATTCACAAGACCATCAATGATTTTTGGATCCAACATCGGTTCATCTCCCTGGATATTTACCACTATATCAACATCCCTGTTTTCTACTACTTCTGCGATCCGATCTGATCCAGAGAGATGATCTTTTGCTGTCATTACAACTTTTACGTTAAACTTATTAATTTCTTTATACACTTCTTCACTATCAACTGCAATAATGACCTCATCAAGCAATGAAGCATTCATAGCACGTTCAGCTACACACATTACCATGGGTTTCCCATTGACCGGAGTAAGTATTTTTCGTGGGAACCGCTCCGAATCTAAGCGTGCTGGAATAACACCAATTACACTCATTAATTCTCCTCCCGGGAAATTTTGTTCCTATACAACTTAGTCAAAATTAAATATTTCTAAATAATAAAAATATGCGGTGAATTTACCGTGAATTTAATTATTATACAGATTTACTCTTCCAGTAATTATGTATAAATTTCTGAATTGAAGTAGTTTTTTTAGGAGATAATCCAGCTATTTGTCTTCAAAAAATTAATCGAACATTAATACTAGAGAAAATCAATTGATATACACATCCTTAATTTTCATCATGTAATCATACGCTGCATTATAGCTATTTTCTATTTCACCCCCTAAAATCGCTTCTTCAATAGCAGTTTTAATTTCCCCGATAATTCTCCCTTCAGTAAGACCACATACGTCCATGATTTCATTCCCCCTTACAGGTGATTGGAAGTCTCTCAAGGCATCTTGTTCTTTTACATCCTGCATCAAGTTTTCCACCCGTTCAAAGTTTCCCATATATTTCTTAACCAGATGAGGATTTTTGCTGGTAATATCCGCACGACAAAGAATCAAGAGGTCATTAATATCTTCCCCCGCAGTCACCATAACTCGCCTCACAGCTGAATCTGTTATCCCTTCTTTAGCCAGGGCAATTGGGCGTAAATGCAGCAGTGTCATTTTTTTCAAGTAGTCCCGCAGTTCGTTAGATAGCCTCATCCGTTTTGCAACTTTGTCAATCATTTGTGCCCCAATATCATCATGCCCGTGAAACGTGTACCCTTTTCGGGAGTCTATGCGGCGTGTCCTGGGTTTCGCAATATCATGAACCAAAGCAGCAAACCGAACCGCCATCTTATCCGACAATTTCGCAGCATTATCTACTACCTGAAGTGTGTGGTAAAATACATCCTTGTGATGCCATTTTTTTACCTGTTCCATTCCATGCATAACACTAATTTCCGGGAAAACGTGTTTCATCAAATCAGTATCCTGAAGAATGGAAAGCCCTATGGAAGGTTTTCTTGTTTTGAGTATTTTCTTCAGTTCCGTTGTGATGCGTTCCCATGAAACAATGGTAATTCGACCAGCTTGGTTTTTCATAGACGTGAGGCATTCTTCAGTAAGGATAAATTCTAATTTCGCTGAAAAATATGCTGCCCTTATCATCCGAAGAGGATCATCAGAAAAGGTCACATCCGGATTCAGGGGGGTCCGCAACTGTTTTTTCTTAAGATCAGTAATTCCCCCCAGAGGATCATGTAAATCTCCAAAATTTTTCGGCAGTATGTCCATAGCCATTGCATTAATTGTAAAATCTCTTCGAAGTAAATCCCCCTGCAAATCCGTATAGCTCACCTTAGTAGGTTTCCGAGAATTTTCTTTATATGATTCAGTACGGGCAGAAGCAACCTCTACTGGGAGATCTTTTCGCGGTATAATGGCTGTCCCAAACTGTTTAAAAGGGATAATCTTTTTTGCTTTTAAACGGGTTTTTAACTCTTTGGCAAATGCGATTCCATCTCCCACAACCATGATATCAACTTCCATTATTTTTCTATGGAGAAAAAGGTCCCGGACTGCCCCACCTACCACATAACATTCAAGACCTTGATCTTCTCCTAGGTTTCCTGCACACCTAAGTGTTTTGTATAATATTTTGTGAGGGTGGATAAGTTCTTTGATGTTTGCCATTGTTGAAATTAATAAAAATAAAACTAAATGAGAACCTCAGGATTTAGCAATCTCAAATACAATAATTCCATCTTTCCCTTGTCTACAACCAAAGTACGGTCTATCTTTGATTATAATGCTTTTCCGCCGAATCATACAAATCACTGTTTTTTATTTTTTTTATTCTGTTCCTCTCTATGCTCAATTTAGACAGATAGAAGTTACTTTTGACGAACAGTTATTGAAAAGCAACATTCGTCAATTTATTCTGCCTCTCCGGGACGAAGTAAAACGGTTTTATTCTGCAACAGTTTGGAATGAAGAGTTTAGTGATCTGAATATCTCCCTCAACATTCATTTTGTTTTCGAGGGCGTCTCTCAAAAAGGATCAAACCAGACATTTCTTGCTCAAGCTTTGTTCTCAAATGGAAGTGACTTGCGCTTTTTCGATAAAGGAGTCCAATTCATTTATAATGATAGTGGAACTCTGTACTATGATCCTGTTATTTTTGACCCTCTTGCAAGTTTTCTCGCTTTTTACGGCAACCTTATCCTTGCTGGTGAAATCGATACATATACACCTGAGGGTGGAACTTCCGAGCTAGAAATGTGCCGGTCAATTGCCATACGTGGGAATGCCTCTGATTATCCTCGCGGATGGATGGACCGAATTCAGTTAATCAATGAACTAAGTACTAACTCCGGACTCCGAAAAGCGCGATTTGCTTTTTATTATGCGGTTGATCTCTTTAGACAAGGGGAAATTGAGACATCCATTTCTGAATTTAGAAATATGATTGTGGGACTTGATGAAGTGTATGAAATCACACCAAGAAACCACCATACACTTATGTTTCTCAAAGTCCATGCAGATACATTGACCCGCGTGCTGACAGTTTTAGCCCAGAAAGATATTCTTATGGATTTGACCGAACTGGATCCTGATAACAAAAAAACCTATACAAAAGGTTTAGAGGAAATTTCGGAATAAACATTTCTTCGCCTGATGTAATGTGTCAAAACTATGCTCCCCCTATAGAGCCTTGACATAATCGAACGATCCCTTTTTACCCGAATAGAACCTGTCCTGAAATGTTTCTTCCAAATAACATGAGGATGAAATAAAAGCCACACCTGTGCATTAATAATTCCTAACATATGTTTAAAATCTAATTTAAAAAGAGCATAACCAAAAGCTACCCACTCCAACGCAAAACGGATTGAGAAAAGATACATGGCAACAGGTAATGAATAATTGCCCAAGAGCATTAAGAGCGAATTTTTGTGATTAAGATAATATTTCTTATAGCTGTTCATAGGTAAGGTTACAGCATTTTTATGAAAAACGACCGATTGGGGTTCTGCCCAAATCTCGTATCCCATCAATTGAAAGCGCCAACACAAATCAATCTCTTCCATATGAGCAAAAAAGGTTTCATCAAATTCTCCCGCTGCCTGAAACAATTCCTTCTGAACAATGAATGCAGTGCCTGATGCCCAGAAGATTTGTTCAGGGTTGTCATACTGTCCCTGGTCTTCTTCCTGCTCAAGGAAAATACGACCACGGGCAAAAGGGAAACAGAACACATCCAAGTGTCCCCCCGAACCGCCGGCGTAATCAAATATTTTCCTTTGGTAATAATTTAAAATCTTTGGTTGGACTGCTGCAATTTTCTTGTTCTTCATCATCCGGTCTACCAGGGGTTCAATCCATCCAGGTTCCATAATTGTATCATTGTTTAAAAAAAGAATAAAACTTCCTTTTGTATGAGAAATTCCTCTGTTACACCCACCAGCATAACCATAATTCTTATCATTTTGAATCAAAACAATATCCGGATGATGCTCTTTGATCCAAGCTGAACTATCGTCCGTAGAGGCATTGTCTACTACAATAATTTCAAGGGCAGGATAAGTAGTTTGTTTCAGAGAATCCAAGCACTCCGACAGGACCTCAATACCATTCCAGTGGGGAATAATAACCGAAACAGCGGGATAAGATTTATGAGACAATGGATTTGTATCAAATAAGATTATGAAGGAAAAAATTAGATCAAGACACTATTTTTGAACATCCTCTAACATCTTTTTTGCGTTTATATCTCCAGGATTCCTTTCCAGCCAGGATGTGAGAACTAACTCTGCTTCACTTTTCATGTTCATTTCCTGATAAGTGAGAACCAGGGTGGAAACAATATCTCCATAGTTTTTCTGCCATTCATTCCACGTTTTCTGATTTATCCCTGTCCGTTTCAGTCCAGAACTTTTTACAGCATTTTCAATTTCAAGATAGGAATCATATAAATCCTTAAATATCCTTTTGGCCTTCTCATAATCCTCCAGGTCCTGGATATACGTTTGACCATATCGAATCCTGTCTTGGACAGATAGGTTTCTGCGGGACTCCAGATTGTCAAGAATGTGCCTGAGCCTCACTTTTTCACCAATCTCACTGTATATTTGGCCTATCTGAAAATATAAATCTTTCGATTCGATCGCTATGGTTCTTTCCGGGAGATTCTTTTCCATCTGATCCAGGGTTTCCTTCACCCTCAACCTGAGCATTTCAACCTCCTCTGGGTCTGCATCCTCTTTGCGGTTTAATTTTTGATAATCAAAGAAATAGTGAACAGCCAACTGCATATAGGCACTTCGATAATTCTGGAGTAATCTTATGATTTGAGGATTGTAATGAACATTCTCATTTCCAAGATTTCTGAAAAGATATCCCGGTTGATAATCCTTTGACCAAAATGATTTATTTTGACCACTATCAACTTGCAGAAGTGATGACTGGGAGAAATTTGTTGACCATGTACTGTCACCCAATTCTGTCATCAAATAATCCTGCATTTTCCCCGGATTTATAGCATCCACTTTATGACTTCGAAGTCGAAAAGTCAATCCTTCCATATCCAAATATTTATCTAAACCAATTTTATTCGTTGGCGATACAGTCACAGCAAAATATATTGGATATTTCCATTTTGCATCGTTGATGATTCGTAAAATCATCATATCTTGAACTTTCAGTGCTTGGTTTGCAAACGTCGGTTTCAATACCCATTCAATATATCCATCTGCATTTTGGGGGTCACCCTCAACAGCAATCTGTATTTTCTGAGTTTTCCAGGGCGTCAGGCCTGATGTTAAACCTAGAATCTGGTCATCAGTCAAATTGATAAACCCTTCTCCTTTTGGGCGTGAATCCCGAAGTTGCCTGATATACCATGGTGTATTCAACAGGCTCAGGTTGGCAACAGTTACATCCTTGCGCATACCTTCTACTTCCTGCAAATACCATAAGGGGAATGTATCATTGTCGCCGTTAGTAAAAATAATACCATGAGGCTCACATGATTGAAGCATATTATAACTCATATCCCAAGCAACATAATTTCCGCTTCGATCATGTTCATGATAATTCGCACGTACCATGGCAAACGGAATAAGAACAACTTGCAATAAAATAACAGCTATGCCCAGGCGATGTCCTATGTTCTCTGTTTTTATTTTTTTTATAATATTTTCGACGATTGCTGCTGCACCAACTCCAATCCAGACAGAAAAAGCCAAAAAACTCCCCACATAGGAATAGTCTCTTTCTCGAGGCTGTGGATTGTCTTGGTTTAGATAAATTATTATAGCAAGGCCTGTAAGAAAAAACAGGGTCATCATTGAGAATGCCTCTTTTTCATCCCTGTAGAAATGATAAATCATACCTGCCAACCCAAGGATAAACGCTAAAGGGAGGCCGAATTGTGACCAATTAACTCCATCCTGCCTATTATTTGCCCCAAATGCTGTTACTCCCGGTTCCGTTGAATTTCCTCTGCCTGCAAACTGCCATAGAAAATATCTCCAGTACATTTTTTTAACCTGGTAATTCCAGAAAAAATCCCACTGTTTCGAAACATTATAAAACATGTACTTCCGTTTTTGAGATACACTGTATTTCTGCCCATTAGCAGGGGCTCCTACAACCTCATGTTGCGCCGGTATTCCTTTATATCTTCTTGGGAATCGTCCCACCTGTCCATACTGTTCTCTCTCCATATATGAAACCGCAGCGGTAACGGTTTCAGGATCATTTTCATCAATAACAGGATCCTGTCCGGATCTAATAAAAATGATTGTGTAACTGGAATATCCAATCAAGATCAAGACCATCGAAGTAAAAACAATTGAAAGTAATTGCTGTTTATTCACAATAGACCAAATCATGATACCAAACACAATCAGAACTGCTACCACAACACCAAAAACTCCTATCTCACTTGCCAGTTTTGGAAGTCCTTTAATGACTCCATTGTGGATAATAACAAACGTAACTCCCGTAATCCCAATCGTGATTAAAAATGATTTCCATTCAAAAGACTGCTTCCGGAAATAGATAATGAGAGCAATAAAAGGTAATGCCAGCAGATTTAATAAATGTATTCCAATTGCAAGCCCAATCATATACGCGATGATAAGGATATATCGTTCATTACCTTGCTCTTCAGCTCTTTCTGACCAGTGAAGAATCAACCACACAACAATAGCGGTAAAAAAAGTGCTCATAGAATAAACTTCAGCTTCCACAGCATTAAACCAGTGACTATCCGTAAAAGCGAAAGTAAGTGCTCCTACCAAGGCTCCTCCAAAAGCAATAATCACATCCGAGTTCTCTTTGATGCCCCCGCGCCAGTGCGCTATTATCTTCACTATAATCAGGTAAAGCAGCATGACTGCTAATGCACTGACAAAAACAGAAATCAAGTTCACGCGGAATGCAATATCCGGACTGAATGGGATCATAGAAAATACCCGTCCAATAATCAGAAAAAGGGGGCTTCCAGGCGGATGAGGTACGCCGAGGGTATGAGCTGTAGCAATGAATTCTCCACAGTCCCAAAAAGAGACCGTAGGTGCCATCGTATCATAATATACAAGAAACGAAATAAGAAAAACGATTCCTGCTATTATACGGTTCAAACGGTTATTTCTTGAATTGATCATTAATGCTCTAGGTTAAATATTTATTATATAGTATTCACAAAATTATGAAGAACAAAAAATATGGTATTTTACAATACATTTCAGCTAATATTTGATGTCCAAAAGTCATATCACACTCTTTATTTTATCTTCAAAAACCTACGTTGAATCACACCTTATGTTCCATCAGAAATAAATACAATATCTTTGTCTGAATAAGGAGTGGAATATAGGCTAAATAAAATTGAAAGAGCGAAAACTTAATACAATCTTCTTCTAACTAGCTAATATTCACAAAATCGAGCATATGCTGGTATTTTTTCAGGAAATGACGGCGCAATTCAATAAAAGACCGATTCCGCAGATGCGGATCTTTTGCAACCAGATCAAAAGCTGCTTTTCGTGCCGATTTAATGATAGGACCATCCATAACCAAATCAGCGATTTTATATTTAAAGAATCCGCTTTGCCTTATTCCAAAAAATTCGCCCGGCCCACGTAATTTTAAATCTTCATCCGAAATAACAAATCCATCATTTGTTCTTTCCATAATATCCAACCGCTTCCTGCTATTTTCTGTAATATCCCTTTGAACAAAAATACAGTAGCTTTTTTCACTTCCACGCCCAACTCGCCCACGGAGCTGATGAAGCTGGATTAGCCCAAAACGATCTGCATGTTCCACTAACATAACTGTAGCATTAGGGACATCGATTCCTACCTCTATAACAGTAGTTGAAACCAGTATCTGGATTCTATTATCTGAAAACTCGTTCATTATATTGTCTTTTTCTTCTTTTTTCATTCTGCCATGGATTAATCCAACGTTCACATCTGTAAATGCGGTGCGAGATAGCGTTTCATATGCTTCCACAGCTGCCGCTAAATCTGATTTTTCTGTTTCTTCTACCAAAGGATATACAATCATACACTGTCTCCCTTTGGATACTTCATTATTCATAAAATTATATACATTTTTTAACCGTTCAGGGCCAATTTTTTTTGTGATGACCGGTTTGCGGTGTTTGGGTAATTCATCAATAATAGACAAGTCCATGTCACCGTGATAGGTGATTGCAAGTGTACGTGGAATTGGTGTCGCTGTCATGGCAAGAAAATGGGGATTCAATCCTTTTTCAACCAAATCACCCCGCTGGACAACACCAAAACGGTGCTGTTCATCAACAATGACAAACCCCAAGTTTTTAAAATCTATATCTTTCTGAATGAGAGCATGGGTTCCTACAATCAAATCAATTCGACCTGTTTTTAAAGCATCTATTACTTTTTTTCGTTCACCCTCTTTTGTGTTTCCTACAAGAATGGCACAAGTGATTTTTCCTATTTCAGAAAATGTTTTGAAGGATTCATAATGCTGATGAACCAGAATTTCCGTTGGAGCCATTACCGCAATCTGAACATTATTCCCTATTGCAATCGCCGCTGCCAATACAGCAACAATAGTTTTCCCCGACCCTACATCACCCTGAAGTAGTCGATTCATTGTAATGGGTTTTCCTAAATCCGTTCTTATTTCTTTTAATACCCGGTTCTGGGCATCTGTCAGCTCAAAATTCAACTGATCGTAAATCAGTTTTACATGCGGTCCCGTTTTATCCAATGGTTTTGTTCCAACACGACAATTGGATTCTTTCTTTAGTGCCATGAGCAACTGGAGAAAAAAGTGCTCATCAAATTTCAAGCGGTAAATAGCTCCCTTCACATCTTTTTCTTTTTCAGCAAAGTGGATCCAATGAAGTGCTTCATATCTACTAACTAATTTGTGCTTCTGTAAAAATTTAGGGGGAAAGAAATCCGAAATATTATTGATTTCCTTTAACATTCCCCGGATTATCTTTCTAAAAAAACGATTTTCAATTCCAGCCTTTTGCAATTCTTGCGTAAGCGGGTACAGAGGAATGACAGAACCGGTGTTCAGGGGATCATCATCTATATTTAATTTATCATATTCTGGATGCACAATCTGTAATCCGTTATAAAATTCAATTTTTCCATGAACAGCAAACTGATCTCCAATTTCAATTGACTTTTTTATATATGGAACACCATTAAACCAGAGAAGGGTCAAAAGACCTGTCCCGTCGGATAAAACAGCTTGAAATAATTTCCCTTTTCTGGTTTTTCTTTCTCCACAAGTCTCCACTTTCCCTACAATTGTAGTAATCATATCTTTTTTAAGTAAACTGATAGCTGTGACTGTGGTTCTATCTAGGTGACGGCGGGGAAAATAATACAGTAAGTCTTCCGAGTCCTCCAGGCCTATCTCAGATAAAACCTTTGCCCTTGCAGGTCCAACATTTTTTATATATTGCAGGGATGTAGAGAGATTGGTTTCAGTCATTTAGATAGAAAGAGTACAAAAAAAAATATTTCAGATCCGTTGGACATGAATTGTACTGACTACAACCACATTATCCAAACAATAACTAAAAAACAAACTAGTCAATTATAGGTATTATTTCCACTCTTTACGGTAGGTATAGGTTATAATTTTATTGTCTTCGGCATCGATGTTAAGAGGAAAATAAATCGTTGTAGCATCTTCTTTGGTATACATACTTGAGGCATCTCGTATTACCCAATCACCAGAAATATGTTCGACAACCCGCACTTGGATATCTTCATCATGAATATTTTTTATCTGGATTTGAATGGAGGCTTCTTCACTATTTCTCTGGCGGTCATAATTCAGAATTGTTCGTTTTCCAGTTATATCAAAAGCCCGACCAGCAGTAAGTAAAACTGTACCCTCCTTTGGGGTTTGCACCAAATAATCTTCACCTGAAAATTCTAGCGATCCTCCCTTTGATGTCAAATACATTTCTACCTTTCCAGCTGGCAAAGGAATGCCAAGACCGTTTTTTTCAGAATTAATAATTTTTAGTTCAACAACCAAAGGTTCTTCCCGCTGGCTTCGTTCCTTGTTTTCAAAAATATATGTTTTCTCATAATTTATCACCCGCGGATTGTAGAGTTGAACTGTAATATTATCGTCTCCCATAAAATTTAAAACCTCCGATAAGGCATAGATATGATAGTCCCCAAGAGATTTTTGATCTGCAGAGACTGAGCTACTTGCTACTCTACTGGATTGGGCCCGAGAGAACTGTTGACCTCCAGAGCTAATCTTCTTTTGGCCGGCACGATGAAGTTCTCCTTCAACAAGCTGCAGCGTTAAATCGCTAAAATCCACGTCGCTTCGATTGGATATTATTGCTTCCGGAACTAAATTTGCCTGGTTATCCTTACCATTCATAACCAAACGATAGACTGCATTCCAATCAAACCCACCGCTTAAATAAATTAATTCGCCTTGAACCTGCATTGGTTTTTCCAAATTAATTTCCCAAATCAGGGTAGGTTTGAACTGGGGATTTTCTATCCTGTCTTCAGTAGAAATTAACTCGATTTTATCTCTGGGAATAGACAAAACCTCTGATTTTCCCTGAAGTGTTACCTTGGCATTATTATATTCCAAAAGGATTCCCTCATAAGTTTTTCCTCCTGAAATTTTTATTTCAACATATTTACCAAGTTTCCTGGAAAAAAACTTCTCTCCAGAAAAGATATTTGAATTAATTCTCTGCCATCGGACAACAATCTCATCCTGTAATGTAAGAAATGGAGAATCAATAAATAACCTAGAGGGAAGCTGTTCATACTCTATAGTACTGACACCTGCGGGGACATTAGGCCAGTTTACCGGTTGTTTTACAAGGGCAAATCCGTCTTTATATAAAGTCATGATTGCTTGGTCAGCTTGTCCAAGCAAAAGAGAAAATATTAATAGACACACACTCTTTTTCATTGCAACATCTCCAAATTTATGGTCAACATTTTAAGCTCGTTATTCATTTCTATCAATTTTTTTTCCTCTCTTTCTATTACTTTTTTAGGTGCACGACTTAAAAAATCTCTTTTTGATAACTTTTTCTGTATATTGGATATATAGATTTTAAGATCTGCTTCCCTTTTCTCCAATCTTTCCTGTTCTAAGGCAACATCTATTAATCCCTCAAGGGGGAGAAAAATTTCCATATCCCTTATAACTGCCACAGCAGAATGCGGGGGTTTATCTAAAAATTCTCCAACTGAAATTTCTCTGATCCCACATAAACTTTTTATTACATCACCATATTTTTCTAAAACAAATTTTGAGTCCCCATGCATCCGAACCACCATATCAGCTTTTTTACCCGGAGGAACATTCATTTGTCCTCGGATAGTTCGTACAGCAATAATAATATCCTGAAGAAACCCCATTGTCTTTTCAGCTTTACTGTCTACCAGTTCCGGATGGTAGTCTGGCCAAGGTGAAACAATGAGCTCTAAATCTTTTTCGGCTTTAAATTGGCTCCAAAGTTCTTCCGTAATAAACGGAGCATATGGATGTAAAAGTGCCAAAATTGTTTTTAAAACATGAACGATAACTCCCCGTACAATATCTCCTTTTTGAGAATCCTTCTCACGAAGGTGTATTTTAGAAATTTCAATGTACCAGTCACAAAAATCATTCCATGTAAAATCATAAAGCACTTTTGCCGCTTCATTAAAATGGAATCTTTCCAATTGACGGTTATAGGCTTGAATGGACTTCTGCGTTTTGCTCAATATCCATTGTTCTGGCAGATCTAATTTTTCTTTTTCAAAATTAATGTTCAGAGTCTGGCCATCCTTCATATTCATGAGTACAAAACGGGAGGCGTTCCACAATTTGTTCATAAAATTACGTCCTACCTCAAGTCTGTTTGATGAAAACAAAACATCCAAACCTTGTGGCGACATGAGCATAGTCCCAAAACGAACGGCATCAGTGCCATATTCATTAAAAAGTTCAAATGGGTCTGGTGAATTACCCAATGATTTGCTGAGTTTTCGTCCGGTTTCATCTCTGAGGATCGATGTGAAATACACATCTTTAAATGGCAGATCGCTTTTGAATTCATAACCGGCAATAATCATTCGTGCTACCCAAAAGAAAATAATATCCGGCCCTGTCACCAGAACATCTGTGGGATAAAAATAATCCAGATCGGCACTTTCTTCTGGCCAATCGTGAACCGCCAAAGGCCACAACCACGAACTGGCCCATGTATCCAATACATCTGGTTCTCTATACCAATTTTCAGGATCATCTGGTTCTTCAATAGACACATGCATTTTTTGTGGGTCTTCCTTATGATACCAAACCGGTATCTGGTGTCCCCACCATAATTGACGGCTGATGCACCAATCTTTGATATTTTCCATCCAATGCTTATAGGTCTTAACCCAATATTCTGGGTGAAATTTGATTTTTCCTTCAGCCACTGCCTTCAACGCCGGCTTGACCAGTTCACCCATTTTTATGAACCATTGTTCAGACATATAAAATTCAATAGGCACTTGCCCGCGCTCCGAATAGCCCACTTTATGAACATAATCTTCGGTCTTGACTAGAAAACCCTGTTCTTCAAGGTCTTTAACAACCGCTTTTCTGGCATCATCACGAGATAAGTTCTGGTATACATCAGGGGCATTTTCATTGATAGATGCATCTTCATTCATGATATTCACCAATTCAAGACCATGGCGTTCACTCATAGAAAAATCATTGGGATCGTGAGCCGGAGTAACTTTAACACAGCCGGTTCCAAATTCTGGGTCTACATGGTTATCAGCTATTACAGGTAACTCCCGTCCCACTAATGGTAAAATCACCGTTTTACCTACTAAATGCGAATAGCGCTCATCTTTTGGGTGTACTGCTACTGCAGTATCACCAAGCATTGTTTCCGGTCTTGTCGTAGCCACAACCACAAATTCGTCACTATCTTTAAACGGATATTTAAAGTGCCAGAGATGTCCGTTGACCTCCTGATGATTTACCTCTTCATGGCTAATCGCTGATTTGGAAACAGGACACCAGTTCACAAGCCGGTGACCCTTATAGATAAATCCTTTTTCATATAATTTTACAAAAGCTGACAACACAGCTTTAGTATAGTCCCCATCCATGGTAAACCGTTCCCGCTCCCAGTCACAGGAACAACCCAGTTTTTTCAACTGTTGGATAATAATACCACCATATTTCCCCTTCCATTCCCAGGCATGTTTTAAAAACTCATCTCTGGGAAGACTGTGCTTATCGACACCTTGTTCTTTAAGCATCTCAACCACTTTCCGCTCAGTCGCGATAGAGGCATGATCTGTGCCGGGGATCCAGCAAACTTCTTTCCCTTCCATCCGGGCCTTACGAATTAGGATATCCTGAATCGTGTTATTCAAAACATGCCCCATAGTAAGCATGCCAGTTACATTGGGTGGGGGAATTACTATAGTGAAAGGTGTTTTTTGGGAGTTAGGTTTACCGTGGAAATATTTTTTTTTCTCCCAAATCTGATACCAATAATCCTCAACCTCGGCAGGTTTAAACACTTTATCCATCTAGAATCTTCACGACCGCCAGTTCTGGAATAAATGTTGCTTTCTTTTTATCGTTCCAATACCAATGAGAAAGCAGTGGTTAACTTTAGGACATTGTTATTGGCATTTACAAGGCGTATACACAAGACCCTACAGAGGGCTAACATAATTTTATATCCAGTATCGGGGTGGGCATCACAAATCCGAAGAAAATCGTCCTTCATAATTTTGAGCAAATGACAATCCGTCAGTGCTTTTACATTTGCAGTTCGTAGGTCATTTTCATTGAACAGAGACATCTCGCCAAAAAGAGGCGGGGGCAATTGGTCACTGCTGAATTTTGTGAGCGCCTTTTCGCGATGATCTTTCCCCTGTCGGTCCAAATTCAATGTTAATGCTTGGCTAACTTCAACTTTTCCATCCACTAACATATACATTGAATCTCCAACTTCACCTTCCTTAATAAATATGTTCCCTTCTGATATTCGTACTTCTTCTGTTATGTCAAAGAAATATTTTGCTTCCTCATCAGCAATATTCTGAAAAACTGAAAAACTTTTCAACTGTTTAATATCCATATTATCCTCAAGAAATCACGACGGCTTGTTCACCGTCACTAATTAAATATTCTTCATGCGGATTTATTACTGTGCTAACCTTTTCCGCCTCTTGGAGAGATATTCCTCCCTCCTTTAATTTGTGTTCAATAAATGCATCTAGAGATGAGGAATCCGCTGATAAGATTGAATTAATTCCAAGGTTTTCCTCTACGGAGAATACACCCACTAGTATCACGCCATTCTCATTACGAAAATGGTCGGATAAAGATGAAAAAGGTCTCCCGATGAAATCTTCAGGAATTTCCCGACATACAAACCTTGATGAAGCTGTTTCATCCAATAAATGTGATACAGTCTGGGGCACCCCTGTTTCAATTACATGTGAAGCTATCATATATGCCCCAAAGTCATCGCTCACTACAACCTCATCAACATTTGTCCGTTTCATGTGAGTAAGGTTCTCCTTATCCATTAGATAAGCCACAACGCGAATATTCGGGTCCATGCTTTTAATAGTCATCGTAGCAAAAATGGTTTTTTCATCGGGACTGCTCAACGTTGAATCTGTCTCATTTGGAATAACGACCACCGTTTGTGAATCCCTGACACTGGCTCTTTCAAGAATGTTTTCTCTTGTAAAATCACCCGACACAAAATGTAGGTTGAGTTGTCGGAACCGGGACTTTAACGCAGTGATATTTTCTTCGCTCAAATCATTTATCAACACAATCTCTTTCTCTCCATGGGCTAAATTATCAATGGTTCGTATAATCTTTCTCCCATTTCTATTCCAACCACATAAAACCACATGATTTGTTAAATTGATTTTTTCCAAACCTTTACCCTCCCGAATTTTCTTTGCTACAAATATAGACGAAATCGTTGCTGTCAACAGTGAAATCAGAGATATCCCGCCAAACATTACAACTATAGAAAATAACCTTCCACCAGTTGTTGTAGGTGCAAAATCACCATATCCTACTGTAGTCATGGTGACGATTGCCCACCAAAAAGGATTCTCCCCTTCAGTAATATCTCCAGTTTCCAACAGTTTTAATACTATTCCACCAAAAATCATTATAATAAGAATACCAATACCAACTTGAAAAAAACTGTTGCGAAGTAATGTTCTAAACCACAGCTGCATAAACTGAAGTTAAGGTTTTCATATGAAAAGTTATATGAGAGAAATTGGAAAGATTAAAAATATTAATTCGATACAAAAATACTATTTTTCAAACAATGTCACCATTTCAATATGAGGAGTGTGGGGAAACATATCCACCATAATAGAGCGACGAATTGTGTATCCGTTTTCCGTTAATATCCTTGAATCGCGTGCCTGTGTCGTTGGGTTACAAGAAACATAAACAATCTTATCAGCTTCAAGCTTTGGTAAATAATGAGTCAAATGAGGATGCATACCTGCTCTTGGAGGATCTACGATTACTACATTCGGTTTTGGAACTTTTTTTGGTAGTTGGCCTTTTTTAAAGTATGTATCCAGATTGGCCTTGAAAAACCAAACATTAGAAACGCCATTTTTTTCTGCATTTTTTTCTGCATCCTCCAAAGAAGATCGGATTACTTCAAATCCATAAACCTTTTTCGCATGGGGAGCTAAATACAAAGAAATAGAACCAATACCACAATATAAATCATAGACAATTTCTTCGCCGGAAAGTCGGGCAGCTTTAACAATTTGTTCATAGAGATTTTCTCCCTGAATGGTATTGGTTTGAAAAAATGAATTGGCAGAAATATCAATGGTGAAATTACCTATGTTCTCTTTAACAGTTGGCTGGCCATAGAGTAAAATTTCATATTCACCAAAAGCAGAGTCAGCTTTTCGTGTATTCACATTGTTTACCATGGATGTGATTTCAGAAATATCATTCAGGAGTCCATCTACCAAGGGGGAAAGTTTATCCATATCTTCATAGGCAGTTACAATATTCACCATCACCTGATGAGTTCGCACACCAAAACGCAACATAAGATGACGTAAAAACCCGCTATGTGTTTTAGGATCAAAAGGGGCCAATTCTGGATGGACGCGGCATATCTTCTGAGCCTTATTCAGAATACGGTTTCCAATTTCAGGTTGAATGTGGCATTCCTTAATATTTAGAATTTTATCAAATCGACCGGGGATGTGAAGTCCCAAAGCAATAGATTTTTGAGTATCTTCAGGTTCATCAGACAACAACCAGCGATTGGGTGAAAAGGTAAATTCCATTTTATTCCTGTAATGATACACATTTTCTGCCGGGATCACTTCGTCAAGTTCAAATTTAGGATATCTTCCAAGACGGCGAAAAATATCTTCAACCTGATGGGCTTTTTGATTCAGTTGTTCTTTATACATTAAATTTTGAGTTTTGCATCCACCACATACACCAAAATGCGTGCAAGGTGGTTGCACTGCATTAGGAGAATCTTCTAACACTTCAATAACACGTGCTTCAGCATACCCCTGCTTTTTCCGATAGACTAATGTTTTTACTGTTTGTCCGGGGATTGCATTCTTTACAAAAACAACAAAATCATTATATCGTGCAAGCCCCCGACCTCCGAAAGCCAGCGACTCAATTTTGAGTGTAAGCTCTGCACCTTTTTTAACAAAGTTAGAATCTGGCATTGAATAGTTTAGTAAATATCAGGAAAAGGTTACACCCCGACGGGATGCCAAGTTGTCTTCATTTCCTGGGTTTCTAATATATAATACGGCCCCTGAGATGTTTTTTTAGACCAACCCTCATTTTTGTAAATAACAGCACGTTTTACATTAAGGGCGGCATTTTCTTCTACCATTTTGATTTCCTGAAGATTCTCCCCACAATAAATCATGGAGTTTACATCCATATGCGATGAAAAATGTTCAAGCAATTCAGTGCGTAAACCTGTGAGAATATTCACCACACCTTCAGGAACATCGGAAGAATGCAAAATCTCCGCAAAGGAGATAGAACAAAGAGGCCGTGATTGAGAAGCTAAAATCACACAGGTATTTCCACCTGCAATTACGGGCACAAGCACAGAGACAAGCCCCAACAAAGAGGATTCTTCAGGTGCACAGGCAGCCACAACACCAGTGGCCTCCGGAACCGTAAAATTAAAATAGGGCATGGAGACTGGGTTTACCCGGCTGAATACCTGCTGATATTTATCCGCCCATCCAGCATAGTAAATAAATCTGTCTATGGTTTGTGTAATCTCTTTCTCTGCAGCTCTTTTAGTTAAACCCTGAAGTATCAGTTCGCCAATGAATTGGTCACGACGCCCTTCAAGCATCTCGCCGATTCGATATAAAATCTGACCCCGGTTATAAGCAGTTCGGCTGGACCAACTCTCAAAAGCCTTTCTAGCTGCCACAACTGCATTTCGGAAATCCTTCCTGGATCCACGACACATGTTCATGATTGCAGTTTTTTTCTCATCAGTCCATTTATAGTATCTCCCAGATTCCGTTCTGGGAAATTTCCCATTTATATACATTTTATACGTTTTATGAATGCCTAATCGTTTGCTCATTTTTCAACTCCCCCGTTAGACCAATTCAACATATGAATGGAGTCCTTCAACACCGCCTTCTCTGCCCATGCCACTTTCCTTATATCCACCAAAAGGAGACCCTGGATCAAATTTATTAAACGTATTTGCCCAAATAACTCCTGCCCGAATTTCTCTTGTTACTTTGAATAGTTTTGAACCCTTATCTGTCCACACACCGCCAGAGAGACCAAAAGGGGTATTATTTGCTTTTGTAACTGCTTCATCCACTGTACGGAACGTTTGAATAGCCAGTATAGGTCCGAAAATTTCTTCCTGAACAATACGATGGGATTGGGAAACGTCAGTAAAAAGAGTGGGAGCATACCAAAAACCCCTCCTCGGCAGTTTACAAGATGGCTGGTAAATCAATCCTCCTTCTTTTTTGCCGATATCCACATATGTACATATTTTTTTCAGCTGCATTCTGGAATTAATCGCACCAATATCTGTATTTTTATCTAGCGGATCTCCAATCACTAGAGTTTCCATCCTGTCTTTCAGTTTGCTAAGGACTTCCATTGCCACACTTTCCTGCACATAGAGCCGGGAACCGGCACAGCATACATGCCCTTGATTAAAAAAGATAGCATTGATAATGCCTTCGACAGCTTGGTCTAAAGCCGCATCCTCAAAAATAATATTGGCTGCTTTTCCGCCCAGTTCAAGAGTGTACTTTTTCCCAGACCCCGCCACTGCTTTCATAATATATTTCCCGACCTCAGTGGATCCAGTAAATGCCACTTTATTCACACGAGGATTCTGCACCAGCAGTTGACCTGTTTTACTGCCCCCGGTTATAATATTCACAACACCCGGAGGTAAATCTGCCTCCCGAATTACCTCTGCAAGTTTCAATGCAGTGAGAGGTGTGGTTTCTGCCGGTTTCAAAACTACCGTATTACCTGTAGCTAGGGCTGGCGCAATTTTCCATGCTGCCATCAACAAAGGAAAATTCCAGGGAATTATTTGCCCGACAACTCCCAACGATTTTGTGCTGCGGCCTGGAAAAGCATAATCCAGCTTATCCGCCCAACCTGCATAATAAAAAAAATGCGCTGCTGCCAGCGGAACATCCACATCCCGGGACTCCCTGATTGGCTTACCTCCATCCATAGATTCAATCACTGCAAACTCCCGCGCCCGTTCCTGAATTAAACGTGCAATACGAAAAATATATTTCCCCCGTTCAGAGGGATTCATTTTTGACCACACTTTTTCATAGGATTGCTGAGCTGCCTTAACAGCCTTATCCACATCTTTCTCATTGGCTTCCGAAACTTCAGAAAGTTTCTCCTCATTGGCAGGATTAATTGTATCAAAATAATTGCCCCCTTTTGATGAGGTAAAGTTTCCGTCAATGAATAATCCATACCGATCTTTCAGCTCTATGTGATCTGTGCTTTCAGGCGCAGGACTGTATGACCAGTTCGTATCAAACTTTAATGTCTTTGTTTTATTCATTTGTTTTATTCTCTAATCAATAGAATAATAATTGATTGATTGATAAACACCTGTCGACTGTTTGACAATTTGCATCAAAACATCATTCGCCAAAGAACTGGCTCCAAACCGAAATCTGTCTGCAGTTATCCATCCCTCCCCAAGAGTTTCCCTCACCATAACCAGATATTGGATGGCAAGTTTCGCAGTACTGATTCCCCCCGCTGGTTTCATCCCGACCATTCTTCCTGTCCTTTTATAATAATCCCGAATGGCTTCCAGCATGACTAGTACCACAGACGGTGTGGCAGCTGGCTTTACTTTTCCTGTTGATGTTTTGATAAAGTCTGCTCCCGCTTCCATAACCAAATCACTTGCCTTTCGCACATTGTCCATTGTAACCAATTCCCCCGTTTCCAAAATTACTTTTAGATGAGCTGAACCACATGTTTTTTTTACCTTAGCTACCTCATCAAAAACATAAGAATAATCTCCTTGTAAAAATCGTCCCCTGGAAATTACCATGTCCACTTCATTGGCACCTGCACCTACAACGGATTTTACTTCTTCAAGCTTCGTGTCTAAGGTTGTCATTCCACTGGGGAATGCCGTGGCAACAGATGCTATGTTAATTGAACTCCCTTTCAATGCTTTTTTAGCTACTTTCACCATGCTAGGATATACACACACTGCAGCCACCTGGGGAAGTTTTGGAAACTGGTCGTGCAGATGAACCGCCTTGTAACAGAGCTGCTTTACTTTTCCCGGAGAATCCTTACCTTCGAGGGTGGTCAGGTCAATCATGCTTAAAACCAATTTCAAAGCCTTGATTTTAGATTCTTTTTTTATACTTCGGGAAAATAATCGGGAGGCTCTCTCTCCTACACCTACCTGATCAATTGGGTGGACTTGAGGATGGTAGTTCATTATAACATGTCTTCCGTTTACTGTTCTTGTTACAGGATAGATTTTACACTTTCTACAAGGTTTAGGGCTTCAGAATTATTAGGCGCTTCAGCATAGATACGTAAAATGGGTTCTGTGTTGGATTTCCGCAAGTGAACCCAGCGATCATCCCAGGTAAATTTCAACCCATCCTTGTCATTCGTTTCAACATCACTGTATTTCTCCCTCACATTTTTTAGAACGGATTCTACATCCATATCGTCCAAGTTTATTTTATCTTTAACTATTTTAAACTGAGGCAACGCCGAATAAATCTCACTCAAAGGTTTTTTATTCTGTGCCATCCGATTCAAGACCATAGTAACCCCAACAAGGGAATCCCGTCCCAGGTGTGCTTCTTTCAGGATTACACCGCCGTTCCCTTCTCCTCCAAATTTGGCTTTCAATTCAATCATCTTTTCTACAACATTAATTTCTCCCACAGGGGTTCTTTCCACCCTGCATTTGTACTTTTCTGCTGTTTTTTCCAATGCCATGCTGGTTGAAAGATTCACAACAAATGTTTCGGATGTACCCATTTTTTTCATATATCCTTCTGCAGCCAACACCAATGTATATTCCTCTCCCAATGGCACACCCTTCTCAGAAACAACAGCCAGGCGGTCGGCGTCTGGGTCCACAGCAAAACCTACATCCGCACTGTTGGCGATAACGGATTGACAGAGGTCAGTTAGATTTTCTGGTAAGGGTTCCGTTCCCCGGGTAAATTCACCGGAAGGTTCACAGTTTAAAGGCACCACATCACAACCAAGTGCCTCTAACATAGCCGGCAAGGCTACCGCACCGGCCCCGTTTACTGCATCTATTACAACCTTAAATTTGCGACGACGAATTCTATTTATATTAATACAGTTCAAACTAACAGTATGGATTATATGTTTTTGAATTGAATTTTTATCTTTCCAATACATTCCGTTTGCTTGGGATGGCTCCTTTTTCAAATGATCATCTACAAAGGAAAACAGCTCTTCACATTCCTTAGGATACAAAAAGATACCGTCTTCACGGACAAATTTCAAACCATTCCATTCAATTGGATTGTGGCTTGCTGTCACCATAATTCCCCCGGCAGAATCTGTCTCGCCAACTAAAAATTGGATGGTGGGAGTTGGAACAATGCCACAATCAATTACATCTCTTCCCAATTGAATTAACTTGTCAACAATTCCCATGACTATTTCATGCCCTGATGGACGGCTATCACGTCCAACAATAATCACTCCATTTGGTTGAAGGGAATGTACCGCTTCTGCATATCGTCTTGCTTTTCGGGGAGTTAAATGGGTTCCAACTAGACCCCGTACACCTGATATATTCTGAATCAGCATTGTGTATACATTTCAAGAATAAACAGATAAAAATAAAAAAGGTTCGGTAAATATACCGAACCTTTTACATGGCTTATCAAATAGATATCTAATAAGAAGAATACCTAGCAAATCTTGCCAGTCTTCTCATGGTTTTTTTCCGTTCTACCCTTTTTTCATCACTTGGTTTTACATAGTAAGCTTTTCGCCTGACTTCTCTCAATATTCCTGCCCGTTCCCACTTTTTTTTAAATCGCCGTAAGGCTCGCTCTAGCTGTTCTCCATCACGCACTTTAACTTCTACCAATTTATTGCCTCCTTCATATAGATTATCCTAAATAGGTTCTCAAGGTTTTACTCCGTGAACGATGGCGCAATCTCCTGATTGCCTTTTCCTTGATTTGTCGTACCCGTTCCCGGGTCAAACTAAATTCTTCACCAATCTCATTCAGGGTCAAAGCGTAATCCCGATCAATACCAAAGTACATTTTGATCACATCTCTTTCTCTTTCTTTTAATGTATTTAGCGAATGACGAATTTCATCTTTCAATGAATCACTCATGAGCGGAGTATCTGGTGGTATTTGCTTATCATCCTCAATGACATCAATGAGTGCGTTTTTTTCTCCATCCTTAAAGGGCGCGTTTAAAGAATGGTGTCTCCGTGAGATTCGCATTGCATCAAGGACATCACCAGAGGACATTTCTAATTGACGTCCAAGTTCATCTTCATTCGGAGTTCTTTCTACCTCTGCTTCTAGTTTTTCAGCTCTTTTCGTAATTTTACTAATTGTCCCTACCCTGTTTAATGGAAGACGTACAATCCTGGAATGCTCAGCCAAAGCCTGAAGAATGGATTGCCGAATCCACCAAACTGCATAGGATATGAATTTAAATCCCCGAGTTTCATCAAACCGGCCTGCAGCTTTTATCAACCCAAGATTGCCTTCATTAATCAGGTCTGTTAGAGGAAGTCCTTGCCCTTGATAATCTTTTGCTACTGAGACAACAAACCTTAGATTTGCTTCTGTTAATTTTTTCAATGCCGGATAGTTGCCCTTTTTAATTAATTGAGCACATACAATCTCTTCCTCCGGCTTAAGAGGTTCATACTTACCAATTTCTTCTAAATAACGACTTAAACTGCGGTTTGATTCGTTGATAGCTCTTCCAGTCTTGGCCATAAAGATTCCCTGTTTTTATTTCAAGAATATCCTGTAAGTATACAAAATTCTAGACAAGAATCCAAGCTTTGTCATTTATCTGTTTTGAAGAAGTTTTACAAACTCCTGAATCAGTAAAGTTTCTGGTCTTCTTCTAAAATCAATTTCTTCTTGAATCTTTAAATGAAAATTGAATTCTTTTAGAGAATTTCTGAGCATTTTCCGTCTTTGAGAGAATGCCGACCGTACAATTTTTTCAAATTGTTTAAACTGGTTATCTCGAATTAATGGTTTCGGTTTTTTTACTAAACGAATAATGGATGATTCAACTTTTGGTATTGGAATAAATACATTCGGAGAAATATTAAAACAAATTTTTACATCCATAAATGCTCCAATCATTACAGTGAGACGACTATATGCTTTTGTCCCCACTTTCCCCGTCAGTCGTTCCGCCATTTCTTTCTGTACCATCAAATATGCATCTGACCAGTGGTTCCGTTGCTTAATTAGCCAGAACAATATCGGGGAAGTAATATTGTACGGAATATTCCCGATAATTCTTACAGGCAATGCAAGGGGAAGTGAATCCAAGTCCAGTAAAAGAATATCCTTATGAAGAAAATGACAAGACTGTAAATGTCTCAAAGATCGTAAATGAGCTACAAGATCCGGATCAATTTCCACCGCTGCCATTTGGCCCACGGCGGGTAACATCAACTCCGTCAGAGCGCCCTCACCGGGGCCTATTTCAAGAATCCTGTCTTCGCTTTTAAGATTTAAGGTAATTACAATTTTCCCAAGTAAATTCTTGTCCACCAGAAAATTCTGTCCCCATTTCTTTTTTGCATACCGTACCAAAATAATCTATCCTTTTTTAATAAAAATAAACAGGTTTCGGCTCATACCTTTATGGGATAATTCTCTTTAAGAAAGTTTTGATTTTAGACCAAAAAGACATTTTGCATTTTCACTGGTTTGGGAAGCCACTGTCTCAATTGATATCCCCTGGATTTCCGCTAGTGTTTCCGCTACAAAACGAGTCCGTCCTGGTTCATTTGGTTTTCCACGAAAAGGGACGGGACTGAGATAAGGTGAATCTGTTTCAACCATCAATCTTTCAAGGGGAAGCTGTTTTGCCACCCCAGGCAAATTGCTGTTTTTAAAAGTCAGGTTACCGGCAAATGAGATATAATATCCCAGTTTTAAAAACAAATTAGCTATCGCCAAATCACCAGAGAAACAATGGGCAACCCCATTCATGCCTGGATAGCCTGAAAGGATTCTGACCACATCATCGTCTGCTTCACGGTTGTGAAAAATAACCGGCTTTTTCATTTCTTGTGCCAATTCCACTTGTTCTCGAAACACCTTAACTTGAATCGTTGGTTCAGAAATATTTCGAAAGAAATCCAATCCCATTTCACCGCAGGCAACTACTTTAGGATGTTCTAATAATTCCTCCAGTTCTCGCAAATACCCATCTTTCACATTCTTTGTATCATGGGGATGGACACCGGCTGAAGCATAAACAGGTTCATATTTTTCGGCAAGCTCCAAACTTTCCCTGGAATCTTCCAGGTTTGTTCCCACACAAATAAAGCGAGTAACACCAAGTTCATTGGCTCTTTCAAGAACTCCCGGAAGATCATTCTTTAGGTCATCATAAAAAAGATGGCAGTGTGTATCAATTAACAAGGTTGGCCTTCACTGTATATATAATAAAAAAAACTATTAAGCGGTGATTACTTTAAAACTTCCCAATTGATTGGGGTTGCCTTTATTAAACATATCAATTAAGCCTAACCTTTCCCCCCTTGTCCTTCTTTTTATCCAATACCTAAAGTATTCACTTCAATTCTTGGGAATAGCGATGGATGTTCTTTCAGTTCACTCCCAGGTTTAAGCTGTCCCCACGCTAAGCTTGTATGTTCAGCATTTAGAGTTTCCAGTACAATCAATGTCCGGTTGGGCATAACCGGCTGCAATAATAACGCCCCCAGTCGCATTGCTTCTGCTGCAGTAATCAACACTCTTCCTGCTGCTGATTTATCCTCTTTTACTCGTTTCCAAGGCACCTGCTGTTCCATGTACCGATTTACACTGCGGATAAACTGCATTGTCTCTTCGATAGATTCATTGATCCTCATGTTATGAATCAGTTTGTTCACTTTTTCAATAGTACCTTCCGCTTGTTTTTTCATCTCATTCTCAGCAGATGTTGGTTCTCCCCACTTAGGCATTTTTCCATCAAAGTTTTTTTGGATTAACCGGCTCACACGGCTCAGCAAATTCCCAAAATCGTTGGCAAGATCGCTGTTATATCGTTTAGTGAAGGATTCCATAGTAAAATTAGAATCCTGCCCCAGCACCATTTCACGCATGAGGTAATACCGCACCGGATCTACGCCATACTCATCTATGAGCTCCATAGGATCCACCACATTTCCCATAGATTTACTCATTTTCGATTTTTCCATTAGCCACCAGCCATGTGCAAAGATGGTTTTCGGTAGAGGAATACCGGCGGACATAAGCATCGTGGGCCAGTATACGGCATGGGTCATTAAAATATCTTTACCAATAAGATGAACTGCCTGGGACCACCATTTCTCAAAGACTTCCGGGTCACTACCGTAGCCGGGGCTGGTAACATAATTTAGGAGTGCATCGAACCAAACGTACGTCACATAATCATGATCAAAAGGTAGTTCTATCCCCCAGTTCAGTCGGTTTTTTGGGCGTGATATACAAAGATCTTCCAATGGTTGACTCAGAAATCCAAGAATCTCATTTTTCCGATGCTGTGGTTGAATAAACTCCAGATTTTTATTGATATAATCAATGAGTTCCTTCTGGTACTTGCTCATTTTGAAAAAGTAATTTTTCTCCGTTATATATTCCAGTTCTTTTTTATGTTGAGGGCATTTCCCGTCTTCCAGCTCCTTTTCCGTATAAAACCGTTCACAACCAATACAATAGCTGCCACCGTACTCATCCATATAAATATCCCCAGAATCCTTTACCGCATTCAAAACAGCTTTTACCACTTTTTCATGGCGAGGTTCAGTAGTACGAATGAAATCATCGTATTGAATATGCAGTTTCTCCCACAGATGTTTCCATTTCGGAGCCATTTCATCACAATGTTGCTGTGGATCAATCCCCCGCTCTTCCGCTACCTGCTGCACCTTTTGTCCATGTTCATCAAGACCTGTGAGGAAAAACACCTCCTGTCCCATAGAGCGGTGATATCTGGATAATACATCCGCTAAAATAGTTGTATATGAATGCCCAATATGAGGTTCATCATTCGCATAATAAATTGGAGTCGTAATGTAAAAAGTGTTCTCAGCCATATAACCTGCCTTCATTCATTTCTCGATGTAATTTGATCAATAAATTAGTCAATGCTATGGATGTATTCAAATTTCGAGTCATTCCAGTCAGTATTTCTTCCAGATATGTATCAATTCGAAGGAAGTCAATTTCCCGAATTTTTTGAACCAACGATAGTGATCCTTCATCCAGCCCTACTAAAGATACATCACTGGATAGACCTAATTTCCCCCTGTATGCGCTTCGGAGCCAAAGTTGAAGCAGGTGAAATTTAAATATGAACTCTTGGGGATCATTTAAAGCCAGCCGGGAATATTCATTGATAAATTGTCTCCAGTTTGAACCATCTTCTGTAAAAATTGATACAACCATATCCTTTATCATAACCAAAATATTTTCTGTAGATTTATCTAATAGAGAGTAGGCTCTATGCATATTGCCCTGAGAAATTTCTGTAACAACAGGAACCAGTTCAGAACTAATATCCATTTTTTCAAGGTACAGTGTCATAACTTCCGGATCTAGCGGGGGAAAATTAACCTGTTGGCAGCGGGATGAAAGTGTTGGCAAAAGTTGTTCTTTATAATCTGTCACTAAAATCAAAGTTGTATTATTAGGGGGCTCTTCTAAAATTTTCAAAAGTGCATTCCCTGCAGCACCTTGACCAATGGAAAGAAGATGGGCATCAAAAATCAAAACAGTTTTTCGACCCTGAATATGAGATTTTAAATAAAGTGTTTTTCTAAGGTCTCTAATGGAACTGATTAAAATTTGTTTTGCTTTTGGGAAAGCAATTTTAAAAAATGGATTCGTCGCTTTTTCTTGAATAGCCGCCTGAAATAATCCTACGTTTTCTCTGTCTTTTTTCAGTTGCCCCTTTCCACCAGCAACAGTACTTGCGCTACCAGGAAGAGGTACAATAAAAGTAAGATGTTCATGCTGAAGTGTCCCAAATCGTTTACAGGACCCGCATTCACCGCACGGGCCCTTAGGTTTCTTTTCGCAATTAAGTCCAGCGGAGAATGCTATTGCAATGCCTTCTTTTCCACAGCCGGAAGGACCAGAAAAAAGGTATGAACTTCCTACTCTTCCTGTGGCAATAATTCCCTGAAGTCTTTCCCAAATTTTTGGCTGTAAAGATATGGAAGCAGAAATCATTTTTTCACCAGCCATTTTTCCGGATCCAGTTTTTGATTCTTTCCCCAAATTTCAAAATGAAGGGTGGCACCATTAATAGAGCCCGAATCTCCCATATAGGCGATTACATCTCCAGCCTGTACTTCACTATCTATACTGGTCTGAATATCAGACACATGACTGTACACTGTATAAAAATCTCCCCCATGGTCAATAATAATCATAGTGCCGTATCCGCGAATATAGGTGATGGTTGTAACCACTCCTCCTAAAACAGATCGAATAGGCGAACCCAGTTTTCCCTTAATATCAATCCCAAGGCTTTCTGTGACCGTTTTGAGTTCCGGATTCCGATGTTTGCCAAATTTAGTGACAACTTTCCCTTCCGCAGGCCAAGGGAGCAGGCCCTCAACTTCGGCAAAAGTTTTTGATTTTAATAATTCCTGTTGACGGCGAATGCGCTCCGCCCTCTCAAACCGGGCTTTATCCTCTAATATTTTCTTTCGGAGTATTTCTAATTCTTTTAATCCTACCTGCTTTTCCTCTATATAATGTGTCAGCTCCACCTTGTTTTCTTTTATTTTTTTAAGTTCTTTTTCCTTGGATCCCTTCTTCTTTTTCAACACGCCTTTCTGCCGTTCTCGTTCTTCTGCAAGGACCTGGGCTCTACGTAACGAGGATTTCTGTTTTGATTTTAAAGTGACTTTTTTCTGCAGTAACTCTGCAAGACCTTCCTTTTGTTTATTAATTTCCGCAAGCAGAGTCTTTAACCTACCTTGGATTTGTGATTCAATTTCGGAAATCAGATATAAATAATGTGATCTGTAAACAGCCTGCCTCCAGGATGTAGAGCTTAATAATTTTTCCAGAATTGAGAGGGTTCCTCTTTTATAGGTATATACAGCACGGTTTGCATACCGATTTCGTACAACGGATAATTCTTCTTCATTCTTTGCTATTTTTTCTTCCGTTTTTGTAATCTTAGTACGGATATTTTTTTCTTCTCTTTCATATCTGGTTATTGCCCTGCGTATTGACTGTATTTCTTTTTCAATTTCTGTTAGTAAGCGGTTAATAAGAAAAATTTCTTCTCCAAGAATTGTAACTTTCCTAGCAACAGTTTTTTCCTTTTTTTCTTCCTTTATTATCCTTTTTTTTGTGCGTTCAATCTCTTTTTTTATGGACTCAATCTTATTTTTTTGTGAATCCAATTCCTCATCAAAGTCCTGAGCGGAGGATTGACAATATCCTCCGAAAGATACAAAAAAAATGAAAACAGTGAATATTTGATAAATCTTCATCGTTCAAAATACCCCGTCTTAAAATGGTATACCAACTGTGTTTTAAGGGGTTATAGAAAATTCTTTTTTATATATTAAACTCGCTTTAAATATATCCTAACCCCTTTCAATTTTAAAGAGTATAAACTCCAAGAATGATAATTGCAGCACTGTATCTACGTCTGATCCGTACAGCCATAACTGCATATCTTCCCCTTTTTTATTCGTTTTGTGGATAATTTCCATCGGTTCTCCCAAAATTTCCTGTACCTGGGGAATGGTCATGCCAATTTGAATGGTCGGACGCAAACGCTCTTCTCTTTTTTCTCTCTCATCAGCCATACGTCTATCAATATCCTTTTGGATGCTGATTTCCTCTAACCTGATAACTTTTTCCTTTAAAGCTTTTAATGTATTTTCATTATCTTCACCAAGATTACCTGTAATATTTTTTGCGTCCTCCAGTGATTTAATTACCAGCTGTATGGCAGCTATGTCTTCGGCTTGATTGGCCTGGTTTACCAGCATAGTGGCTATTTCGTATCGTAATAATTCTACCTCAATATTCATTTCCTGATCCTGCAGTAACGACTTTTCAAATAAATCTAACGCGTTCATAAAAAATCCGGACTGCATTGCTTTTTTACCCTCCGTAAGATATATTTTTGCTCTAAAATAAGGAATGGATTTGCGGGCTTCTTCAGAATAAGCAGCCGTTTTGACAATGATTGTTAGTGCAGAGTCATTTTGGCCTCTAACGATCATTCTTTCTGCATCGTACATATATTTTCTTGCAATTTGGCTGATTCGGTCATCTAATCCAGCAAGAAGATTTACATCCAAGGTTAATTTCCGGGCTTGGCGATATTTTTCTAATGCCTTTCCTGTCAAATGACGTTCATCAAAATTCATTCCCGCTCTTGCCAGTTGAATAGGAATCTTCTTCCTGCACTCTTCAATATATTTCTCTGCTCTATATAGATTAGAGTGAAGCGGATATCGAATGATAAACTCTTCCAGGTTCTCTTTTGCAGAAATAAAATCCCTATGATAGTAATATTCCTTCCCAATATCTCCGACTGTTTTCTTTCCCCCTTTGGAAACAGACAAAGTAAAAAATAAACCGTAATTTGCAAGATCGAACCTGGAAATAGGAGTTAAATCGTCTGGATCGGAAATCCGGTCTATTTTTGTATAACTGTGCTTGAAATCAGCTCCTAATAAATATTGATTTTCAGATCCTGGATTCAGGGCATACCGAAAACCAATGCTGAATGAGGTAGAGGGGCCCCAACCATTTGGGCTTTTATCATATGATTCCGCACTCTGATAAAATGTTCCCGTTGCCAATCCATATGTATATCGCAAATGAATCAACCAGGAATCATACCACTGTATATTGATAGAATTACTTATGCCTAGTTCCAATAGAAGGGGAGAAAAAAATTTGTCACCTACTCCCCAAGATACTCGTTTCTCCCCCCAAGATGTATCAGGAATTGCTTCCGGGGAAAATATTGATGAATACTTAAAATTCAATCCCGTATGAATATCGGCCCAGCTTGTCTTTAACAAAAAATAACTCAAATTTGTTTTCAGAACATCCAACTCCAACTGATGGCCAACTCTCGCATTCCACAATCCGCCATCAAACTCCTCTACGCTTGGATCTTCGTATTCTATCCAACCACTTTTCATTTGGTCAAACGTACTGCCACCTCCATTAAAACCTAAACCATAACGAACTTCAAGGGGAATAAGTGGGATTTCCTCATAAAATTCCCGGGGATGGAAAATACGATTTGTCCAATATCCCTGTTCATATTTAAGCTCTTCATATTGATCAACCGGTACAAAATTCCTTGGGGCAGTAACAACAGAGTCAGTTTTGGTGTCTTTACCATAAATCACAACAACCACAACAAAAAATAAACCTAGGAATGAAAATTTTCTTGAAATCACCATTTCTCAAAATACCCGATTTCAGATGTATTGAACAAGAGAAAGAGGTCATTCAACAATTGTTTAACAAATCATCATTTATCACTAACTTCCTTGTTGTTTTTTTACAGGGAACATTCTTGTCCCTCATCCATAAAAATGAACGCTTTCTTGAATATGAACAGACCAAAATTACACCAGACTCTATTATTGTGTTATGTTAGGATAATGATCGTCCTCCTGCCTGTCCTTAGTAGTATTGCAGCACAGGAATTTACAGTAGCACGGATTCAGTACAGCGGCGGTGGTGATTGGTACAGCGATCCAAGCAGCTTGCCCAATCTTTTGAACTATCTTTCTTCCAGGACATTCATTAAGTCAGTCCAAGAGGAGGTTCGTATCAAATTAACAGATAAGGAATTAACCAGTTATCCTTACCTTTATATGACAGGACATGGAAATGTCCGGTTCAGCGAAGAAGAAATTATTATTTTACGGGAATTTCTACTCAGGGGGTCATTTCTACATGCTGATGATAATTACGGAATGGATAAATCCTTTCGTCGGGAAATGAAACGTGTTTTCCCAAACAAAGATTTTGTTGAATTACCCTATGACCATCCTCTTTTTCACTCCTACTATGATTTCCCAAACGGTCTTCCGAAAGTACACGAACATGATGGAAAAGACCCCCAGGCTTTTGGACTGTTCAATGAAGATCGACTGATGGTGTTGTATACCTATGAATGTGACCTTGGTGATGGCTGGGAAGACGAGGAGGTGCACAAAGATCCCGCGGACATCCGTGAGAAAGCTTTACAAATGGGTGTAAACATCATTTACTTTGCTCTTACACAATAATCCATTATATAATTACTTGAATTTATTTTATTGATATGACAAACTCTCAGATATCTATAGCTCGTGTTTTAAGACATGTTCGAACTGTTAAAATCAAAAATGATCTTTATCTCTTAGGATGGATACTCTATGCTTCTATCCTCAGTTTAGTTCTTTTAGGGATATGCATCGAATCTGTATTCTATTTACCAGCAAACATCCGTTTAGGAATATGGAATGCCTTGCTCGTGGTTGCTTCTCTCTGTATCATCTTTATTATCATCATTCTTTTTCGAATATTCCAAAACAAAATATACCGTTTTCGTTTATCGACTATTGCCCGAAACGCAGGGGTTCTTTCATTTCCCAAAAAGGATACAGTTGTCAACGCTTTGCAATTGGAGCGTAGCCTGGCTCAAAGCACATCTCAAGATCTCAGCCAGTCTTTCATACAGGAGGTCTTTCACAAGTTAACAATGTTAAAGTTAAAAGATCTTTTTCCAAAAAACGCAGTCTGGAGCGGGAAAAAAATAACACTCACTCTCTTAATTCTAGTGGCATTATCCATCTCAATTTTCTGGAATCATAGCTCTGGCGCTGTTTATCGCTGGATACATCCCAAAACTAAATTTGCTGTACCAAAACCATTTGTTCTTGAAAGTGTCACAAAAGATATCCGCATCTTAGGAGGAGAATCGGTTTCTTTATCCATTAAGGCAACCTCCGTTCTGCCGGATACAGTTTTCCTGAGCCTCACTCCTCTGGTCAGTAAAAACATGGATTCAACTCAAACATCATCACTGCTGGTCAAATCATCGCCTGATTCAAGCAAACTCTATACATTTGTTATAAACGATATCTATCATGATTACTCTTATCAGGCATTTGTTCCCGCCGATCACTTCTGGCAAACATGGAAAAAGGTTTCTTCCAAAAAATACCGAATCCTTGTAACTGATAGGCCGACAATGGAAGATTTCTCCATCACAGTCATTCCACCAAAATATTCCCAGTTAAAACCACAAATACAAGCAGGAAATCAGGCAAATGTCCGTGGATTGAAAGGATCAACTATATCAATAAAACTTTCAAGCAACAGAGTGCTAGAAAAAAGTTTTCTACTGCTTGGTGACAATGAAATACAATTAACTTCTCGTGGGAAACGCGCTCAAGGAGAGTTTTTGCTCCATCAGGATGGTATGTTTACTGTACACCTTCTGGATAAACGCGGAATCACGAACCGCAATCCAATCCCATACCACCTGGAGATTATTCCAGACCTCTTCCCCGATCTGCACATAATTGCTCCACCCCCAATCATCGAACTTGGAGAAAGACAGCTATTACCGCTTCATCTTGAAATTGAGGACGATTTCGGATTTTCAACACTCCAGATTGGATATGAACTCCGCCGGCCCACCTATCTCCAGACAGACCCATTTATATCAATCTTTACAATCCCTGATCTCATACCAGAACAGCTTCATCAAAAAATATATACTGTATGGGACTTATCCGATTTAGGGCTTATGCCAGAAGATGAGGTTCACTTTCATTTTGAGCTGTATGACAATGATGAGGTCTCCGGACCTAAAAAAACACTTTCAGGAACTTTTATTGCTCGGTTGCCTTCCCTTGCAGATCTTTTTACAGCTATGGGGGAGAAAGAACAAAACATTATCGAAGAAACTGAAATCCAGCTTGAGGAACTCATTGCTCTCCAAGAACACTTGGAAAAAACTGATTTGGAGCTCTTGAAAAGTGAAGAAATTAACTGGGAACAACAGCAAGAAATAAAAAAGATACTGGAAGAAGCCTCAGAGGAAATTGAACAGTTGAAAAAATTGACCGAAGCCATCGAAACTCTGAAAGAATCTGGGGAAAAACATGGTCTTTTTTCACAAGACCTTATGGAAAAATTCCAAGAATTGCAAAACCTCGTGAATGAATTAATTTCTGAAGATCTGCTCATGAATATGGATGAGGCCAGAAACGCCCTGGAAAATTTGGATATGAAAGACCTCATGTCCGCTATGGATCAATTATCTCAAAATATGGAGCAGATTGAACAGGAGCTTGATCGATTTATTGATATTCTAAAACGCATACAGGCAGAACAAATGACCTATGAAATCACTAAACGCCTTGAGCAGCTTGTTAAAGAACAGGATGTTCTAAATGATAATATTCAGAAAACCAATGATACTACTGATCCTTCTGAATTTTCCAAGTTAGAGCAGGAAGAAAAAAGAAATCTGGAGGAATTCCAAAACATCCTGGATATCATGGAGGATGCTTCAGATATTATGGAAGAGTACAGCAAGTCTTCTTCTGAGGCAATGGAGAATCTTTCCCAGTCCGAGCTGGCAGAAAAAACTGAAGGAGATCTTTCTGAGTCTGCCAATCAATTAGGAGAGGAAGCCTCTTCCTCCTCCAAACAATCCAGCCGTTCTGCACTCAAGAATCTCCAGTCATTTCAACAAATGGCACTGAACATTCAACAACAATTCCAGCAGGAAACCACTTCTGAAATGGCAGGAGAATTTCAATCAATTATGCAGGACATTCTCACGCTTTCAAAATCTCAAGAATCCCTTCATGAAACAACCTCCGGGATTCCAAGAAACTCCCCCAGAATAAAGGATCTTGCAGTGCACCAGCAAATGCTGAGCGACCAGCTCACTCAGGTTATGTCAGCACTAATGGATCTTTCCAAAAAAACCTTTGCTGTTACACCACAAATAGGAAAGTCTTTAGGGAGGGCATCAGCAGAGATTAAAGAGTCCATTGATAATCTTGCTGAACGAAAAGGGAATAATGCCAAATCACATCAGGCACTTGCCATGAAGTCGCTGAATGAGGCCGCCTTAGAAATATACAATACTATTCAGCAAATGCAGTCCGGTGGATCAGCCAGTGGATTTGAACAATTTCTGGCACAGATGGAAGGCCTGTCTGGGCAGCAGCAATCTATAAACAGCCAGGGAATGCAGCTTGCCTTTAGCCAGCTTGCGGCGAACACACAGCAGGCCATGATGCAACAAATGCTTTCTAACCAAAAGCAGGTGCAAAAATCTTTGCAGGAACTCATGAATGAAATGGCAGAGTCCGGACAACAGGGTCTTGGAGATATGAGTGGTGCAGCACAGGAAATGGAAGAAGTAATTAAAGACCTTAAATCTCGAAAATATTCACGGAAAACATATGAAAGACAGGAACGCATCCTTTCCCGAATGCTGGACTCTCAAAAATCCTTAACTAGACGAGGACAGAAGGAAGAACGGTTGGCAACAACAGCAAACCAAAACAATGTATTTATAGGCCCATCAGGTCTCCCCATTGATCTGGGACAAAGGCAAAGTATTACTATTGAAGCATTGAATCAGGCAATGAAGGCAGGATATTCCAGGGATTATCAGACAATGATCCGACGTTATTTTAATGCTCTAGGCCAAGCGAGTTTTTTAGAAACCTCTACAGAGCCTGAAAATATTATCAACGAAAATATTGAAGATGAATAAAAATTTCCTCACCATTTTACTCCCCCTTTTTCTGGGAATACAAATATTATACAGTCAAAGCTCTTCAGCCGCTTTAAAAACGGCTGCTCTTATGGAAAAACAGGGAAACCTGGAAAATGCCGTTGCCATTTATGAAGGATTGCTAAAGAATGAACCAAAAAATTTACAGGCATACCAAAAGTTAAAAAACGTACACAAAAAAATGGGAAACTATCCCAAAATGGTCCTTTTAATTAAAGAACACATAAAATTATTTCCTAATGATCTCCAGTCCCATTTAGAGTTGGGAGAAGCTAAGTATCTTAATAAAAATATTAAAGGTGCAGAAAAAATATGGAATGATTTAGAATCTAAGTTTGGTAATACTCCCAATACTTATCGAATCCTCATGTATATGTACAGCCGATTGTCACTCCAAGAAGAAATGGAGGCTGTGGTGTACCGGGGACGTGAGAAACTTAATAACCATGCTTTACTTTCTCTGGATCTGGCAAATTATTATAAGGCACGAAGAGTATTTGATAAAGCTATGGATGAATTTATTCGTTACCTTATTGCAAATCTCCAGCAGAAAAAGATGATTACAGACAGGATTCTCCATATGAGCGATGAAGAAGAAGCTCGTGCCGTGATTGAAAAAAAGATTCTGGAAAATGTAGCAAAAAACGAGTCAGCTTTACGGATACTGGCTGCCTCATTTTATTTTAAAACCGGTAATTATACGAAAGCTTTTAATCAACACCATACTCTGGGATTTACAACCAAGGAAGACTTGATACGCTGGTTAGGCTTTGCTGATAATCTTCGGAGGGAAGGGAAATATGAGCTGGCAGTCAAAGCCTATGAACTACTTCTCTCTCCTAAGTTAATATCCAATAACACCAAAATTATCGGACAAGCTTTGCTGGGCCTGGGACTCACTTTTGAAAATAAAATTATCCCCAGCCAGAATAAATTTCCCCTGGTTCAATATTTTCCTGATAATATATTTTTTGAAAATCATTTTTACGAGGATCAAAATCTCTCTTTTTCCTCACTTGAAACCGCATTTCAATTTTATGACTCTTTACTGGTTAAAATGCCTGTTTCATCCTTTTCGGCTTCCGCCCACTTCCGGCTTGGTGAAATACAATATAGGATAACAATGGATTTTGATGGCGCTTCCAGGTCATACGAAGCAGCTTTACGTTCCAAACCTAAAAAAACGCTGGAAAATGATATTCGTTTGCGAATAGGAGATCTTTATCTGGCTAAAGGTGACACAACTTCCGCCCTGGCTTATTTTGAACACGAACGCTCTAGGGGAACAACATTTCTTAACCGTCTCATTCAGGCTAATTTACTTGCAGGACGCCCAGACACTGCCATGGTTCTTATTAAATCTGCCCTAGGAACCATTCGCCCGGAAGCAGCTTCTTTTAACGATTTATTGGAATTACGTGACCTTATCCAACAACACTATTTCTCCGGTTCTTCGGAAGACCGAATGGCGTTTGAACTATTCTTTTCTTCAGAGTTTCTGCTCCGGCAAAAAAAGCTTTCAGAATCAGCAGAGGCATTATATTACCTACGGGAACAATATCCCAATGCCTCTATCCTGTCACAGGCAATTCTCAGGGAAGCCCTCATCCGCAAAACCCTGAATCAGATTCCGGAAGCACTACTTCTGGCGGAAAAACTCACGCAGACTCAAGATGGAGATATTGGGTGGGTACTCTATGGTGAAATCCTGGAAAAATCAAAAAACGAACCCAAAAAAGCTTTAGATTATTATTACAGGGTTTTAGAAGAGTTCCCTGCCTCCCTTCTATGTGAACCAGTTCGGTTTCATGTGAGAAAATTAAATGAAAAGTTGAAAAGCTGATCCCTAAAATGAAAAGAACAAAAAAAATATTCCTATTAATTTTCATAATTCAATTTAGTTTGTGTCAGAAAATTCTGATACCGATGGACTTTTCCCAGAAAGATCATCTCAAGGCATACGGAATTGCTTTTGATATCCTCACTAAAAATATCAATGTGGAATGGCTCTTAAATTATCGGGGGGGTTCTTTCATGGTGGACGAATATCCTTTCATCCCGCAGGAATGTAGGATCCGGGGAGTCAGTTTTGAACGAGTCCATGAGGGAGACGTATTATCGATTTACGGTACAATTGATCAGAATAACATGGAAGTAATCCTTCTTGAAAAAGCTCCGAAAATCGCCATTTATACCCCACCAAATAAACAACCGTGGGACGATGCAGTAACCCTTGCGCTCACCTACGCAGAAGTGCCCTACGAATCGCTCTGGGATGAAGAGGTTTTTATTGGGGGCTTAGATAACATTGATTGGCTTCATCTTCATCATGAAGACTTTACCGGTCAATATGGAAAATTCTACCGCAATTACCACCGGGCTCCCTGGTACATTCAACAAAACAAACAGTTTAAAGCCCTAGCCTCCAGCCTGGGATTTATCTCTGTACATGAAGAAAAAAAGGCTGTTGTCAGAACCATAAAAAATTACGTCGGGCAGGGGGGGTTTATCTTTGCAATGTGTTCCGCTACTGATTCCTATGATATCGCCTTGGCAGAAGAAGGATTGGATGGTGCCCACAGCGTCTTTGACGGGACTCCAATAACACCAAAAATTCAACAAAAATTGGATTACAGTAAAACGTTTGCCTTTACTGATTTTTCTATTATCACCGATCCTATGATTTATGAATATTCCGATATTGACTACCCACCCAGCAATAAACCAGTGACCCGGGGTGCAGAAGCAGACTATTTTTCACTCTTTGAATTTTCTGCAAAATATGATCCTGTCCCCGCGATGCTTACTCAGAATCACGTGGGTGTTGTGAAGGGTTTTATGGGTCAGACTACGGGATTTCTAAAAGATAAAATCAAGAAACACATTATCATTATGGGGGAAGACCCTGCTTCAGACCAGGTAAAATATTTACATGGGAGTTTTGGAAAAGGAGCCTTCGCGTTTCTGGCTGGGCATGATCCAGAAGATTACCAGCATTTTGTTGGTGATCCGCCCACCGATCTTTCGCTTCACCGGAATTCTCCCGGGTATCGCTTAATACTCAATAATATTCTCTTCCCGGCAGCCAAGAAAAAAGAACGGAAAACATGATTCAGATCCAGTCAGGCAGTTTTCAGGAATGTGTTGACCTATCCAACCAGATTCCTGAATTTGATTCCCCTTATGAACTAGATGAATATGAGAAACGTTGTGCAGGATCCCATCTTTCATTGAATGCTTTTGTGGATGAAAAACCCGTTGGGTTTAAGGTTGGATATGATCGATTCAAGGATGGAAGTTTTTACAGCTGGATGGGTGGTGTACTTCCTAAATACAGAAGACAGAAAGTAGCAGATACTCTGGCTGACAAACAAGAAAACTGGACCAAAGAAAGAGGCTACACTTCCATTCGCCTAAAAACACGGAAAAAACATCAAGCCATGTTAGAATTCTGCATACAAAGAGGATTCGTAATCATAGAAGAAATGCCAAAAATCCCTGAATCAGAATCTTGGATCTGGCTGGAAAAACAGTTATAAATATGTGGCAGCAAAAAGAGATTTCACTACCATCGAAACCTAGAGGTTTTCATCTGATCACGACTGAAATTCTTGAGAATATGCCTATTATCAAAACAGTCAAAAATGGGTTACTATATATTTTTATCAAACATACTTCTGCTTCACTTACTATCAATGAAAATGCTGATCCCAGTGTCCGAATAGATTTTGAATCTCATTTTAATCATTTAGCACCAGAGAATCAGCCCTATTATATACATACAATAGAAGGATCTGATGATATGCCGGCTCATATAAAATCTTCTATTTTAGGGTCATCTGTCAGTATCCCCATCTCTAATGGACAACTGAACCTGGGGACCTGGCAGGGGATATATTTATGTGAGCACCGGGATCGCGGCGGCAGTCGCAGAATTGTGATTACAATAAACGGAAATTAATTCCCACAAACAAAAACCCCCACAAATGTGGGACTTTCACTTAAAACCTATCCTTATTTAATAATGATATTCTCAGTTAAAATGATTTGTCGGG
>UINC01000876.1_pt1 | contig 39093 bp, 35 predicted proteins | sample 5385821 | NCBI WGS metagenome assembly UINC01 (sample SAMEA4666929, study PRJEB26691) | marine metagenome | isolation source: Pacific Ocean | place: Pacific Ocean | collected 2011-10-13 | reverse complement strand
GTTGCATACAAAGGACACAAGAATTGCTATCCAATCTTATTAAATGGATTAAAAAGATTGGAATATCGTGGATATGATTCTGCAGGTATAGCTTGTCTTCATAATAATAACAAATTATCTATTGTAAAACGTAGAGGTAAAGTAAGAGAGCTTGAAGCTGCACTAACTAGTACAGATTGTGATGGTATAGGTATTGCACATACTAGATGGGCAACTCATGGTAGACCAAATCAAATCAATGCTCACCCACATACCGATCAATCTAAAAAAATTGTTTTGGTTCATAATGGTATTATTGAAAATTATATTCCTATCAAGAAATTTCTTTTATCAAAGAAAGTCAAATTTAAATCTGATACAGATACAGAGGTTTTAGTCCAATTAATTGGATATTTTTATAATAAAGGTAAAATGAATTTTGAAAAAGCTGTACGTGCAGCATTGCAAAGAGTTGACGGTGCTTATGGACTTGTAATACTAAATAAAGATTATCCAGATATGATGATTGCAGCACGTAAGGGCAGTCCGTTGGTGTTAGGTCTTAAGGATAATGAATTTTTTATAGCAAGCGATATATCTCCAATTATAAAACATACTCAACAGATTCTTTATCTTAAAGATTCTGAAATGGTAGTAATTGATGGAAAAAAATATAATGTTAAATCTATAAACAAAAATATATCTCTACCAAAAAATATTGAAACGATTGATTATAAAATTGATGATTATGACAAAGGAAAATTTAAATATTTTATGCACAAAGAAATTCATGAACAAGTTGATACAATAGCTAATACAATGAGGAGTAGAATAAGACCTGATGCTGTATTATTGCATGGTTTATCAGAGTATTGGGATGAAATAGAAGCATCTAATAAAATTTATATTACAGCTTGTGGAACTTCATGGCATGCAGGTTTAATTGGTAAGCTTTTAATTGAAAAATTTTCAAATACACCTGTTTCTGTCGAATATGCTTCCGAGTTTAGATATAATCATACATTAATTGATAGTCAAACTGTTGTAATTGCTATTTCACAATCAGGTGAAACAGCTGATACATTAGCTGCTATTAAGAAAGCCAATGATTATGGAGCCGTGACAGTTGGTATATGTAATGTACCAGGAAGTTCTGTTGGAAGGGAAACAGATTGTGGTATATATACACGATGTGGACATGAAGTTGGTGTAGCATCAACTAAAGCATTTACTGCTCAAATTAGTATATTATATTTGTTAGGTCTTAAGCTAGCTTATGCTAAAGGAAGAATGTCGAAAGCATCCTTAAGAAGACATTTGGATTATGATGATGCTCTGAAAAAGATTCAATTTCTATTTCGTCAAGAAAAATCGATTCAAAAAATAGCAAGGAAATATAAAAATGCAACTGATTTCCTCTATCTTGGAAGAGGAATGAACTTTCCTGTTGCTCTTGAAGGAGCCTTAAAACTTAAAGAGATATCCTACATTCATGCTGAAGGATATCCTGCAGCAGAAATGAAACATGGACCTATTGCTTTAATAGATAAAAATATGCCTTCGGTATTCATTGTACCAAAAGATAAAACATATGAAAAAATCATTTCTAATATTCAAGAAATTAAATCTAGGAAAGGGAAAATTATTATTGTTACTGATTCTAGAGATAAAATCTTGAAAGAATTAGCAAATGACTTAATTATTGTTCCAAGGTCTAATATTTATTTATTTATTGTTTTGTCTACAATAGTTCTTCAATTATTTGCGTATCATATAGCAATAATAAATAAACGTGATGTAGATCAGCCAAGAAACTTAGCAAAAAGCGTTACGGTAGAGTGAAAAGATTATTAATAATTTTATTTTTCTCAATTGTATTGAGTCAAGAAGGGAATTCTGCCTACCTAAGATTAGAATTAGAGAATGCTATAAAAGATATTAATGCAAGACAATTTGATAGTGCAATTTCACGAATTGAAAATACTAATTTTTCAGATTCGGAATATCTGAATCACTCTTTAATTCTTAAAATGAAAGCACTGCGTGGTATTAATGCTATCGATCAATCTTTATTTGTTGCGAAACAAATTAACAAAAATGACTTAAATGCAAATCTTCAAACAATATATAGTTTAGAACTTGGAGATCTTTTTTCTGAAATGGGATTGTTTGATGAATCATTTGAACACTATCTTAGTACAAGAAAATCAAATATTGATACAAAAGCTAATAAGAGAATAAATCAAAGATTAAATCAATTATTAAAAATGGATCTTAGCGAAAAGAATTTGTCATCTTTACAATTATTAGAAACTGATTTAATTAACTTAAATATATTAAAGCTTGCACACGCTTTTTTGCTCGCTAGGAATCAATCAGAAAATTGGAAAAATGTATTTTCTTCAGTGGATTATTCCATGTTATCTAGGGAGTTTAGATCTTCTTATAATTATCTAAAGAAAAATGTGCCATACGATAATTATTCTATAGCAAAAATTGGAGTAGTTTTACCTCTAAGTGGAGATAATTCAGAATATGCACAAGCTTTTCTCTCAGGACTTCAAAAAGGGAGTGAATTATTAAAAAGCAAGAATAAAGCTTCCTATGTTATTTATGATAATCGAGGGAGTCAATTAAGTACAATTAAGGCATTTAATGAACTTTATTCTTTTCATAAAGTAGATGCAATCATAGGCCCTACTAATAGTCAAAATTTAATATCAGGAGCAACAGCTTTATCAAAGTCTGAAATACCAATCTTTGCACCTGGATCAATCGATGAAGATATCCATTCTATCAACAGCAATGTTCATTTATTGAATTCTTCTCTTGATTATAAAAATGAAATTTTAGCTAATCATATAATTAACAACCTTCAGTTAGAGAAAATTGCAATTATTGCCCCTAAAACAAATGATGGAATCAAAGAAGTTGATTCATTTTTAGAGCAAATGAATAGACTAAATAAAGAGCCAGTATCAATTCAGTGGTATGAAAACACTGAACCAGTAGATTTAAGAGGTATTTTTACAGAATTAAGAGAAGTAGCATGGGAGATTCAACATGCAGATGACTACAAAGAATTTTTGGGAGTAGATATCGATACTCTTGATGCAATGTTTGATTTTGATTCAGATGATGTTTATGATATGTTTGATTTTAACAACCAGGACGAAGAGATTGATTCAACGAAAGTTATTCTAGATGTAATTGATGGTGTATTTTTGCCATTATCTGGTGAAGGATTGACATATGTAGGTACGCAAATTGCTCTTGCAAATTTGGAAACACAGTTTTTTGGTAATGAGCTATGGTTAGATTTAGATTTTATAAATCAAGAGAATATATCTTCGCATATTATTGGAATGTATTTTATCAGTAGTTTTTTACCTAATTATAGAGTTGGTAATCAATTTGATTACAATCCGGAATTAAATAATGCTTTTCATTATGGTCTTGATTTATCTCGCTTTATTAATTCTACAATAGAAGATGATAAAAGTTTTAACATGTCCAATCAAGATTCGAATAGATCTTCTTCCACCAGAAAGTTTGATTTTAGTTCGGGTAAAGTAAATACAGACATTAATTTATTTAAATATTCAAACAGACGATTAATTAAAACCGAAATTATCAATAATCCAACTAATTCACATGTTGATTGATTATTCTGAAAGAATAAATATAAAGAATTTAAATATTTTATTTTCACTATCTGATTTTGCTCAGTCTTTAGAGGATATTTCTGTTATAAGAATGAATCAAACTCATTCTAATCAATCAATTTTTTTAAACCAATTTTCTAAACAATATGAATATTCAGATGGCATATTTAGTTCAAATAATCAATTAATTTTAGAAGTAAGTGTTGCAGATTGTATGCCAATCTTCTTTGCAGACAAAAATAAAAACTTTTTTGGAGTTGTGCATGCAGGTTGGAAAGGTTTAGCCGAAGGTATTATTGAAAACAGTATTGAACTGTTAATAAACGAAGGTTTTAGATTAGATAGTGTAAAAGTTTTAATTGGTCCATCAATAAGGCAGGATAATTTTGAAGTAAAGAATGATGTTGCAGACCTTTTTGATGATAGATTTTCAACATTAAAAGATGGGAAGATTTTTTTAAGTTTACAAAAGATTGCAATGAGTAAATTAAATGCTTATAACATTCACGATGTGATGGATATAGAAGAGTGTACTTATAATACTCCTGCTTACTATTCATATAGGCGAAATAAAACAGAGAAAAGAATGAAAGGAAGAATTTATTGGGATGAATGAATTAATCAATTATCTAATTCTAGGATTTATTCAAGGTGTTACAGAATTTTTCCCTATCAGTAGTTCTGGCCATTTAGTTTTATTTGAACATTTTTTAGAAGTTAAAAATGCTGGAGCCTCCGCAGAAATTGTTGCGCACTTTGGTACATTGTTTAGCATTATTCTTTTTTATAAAGCGACATTTTTTTCAAATAAAAATTCCGATGACTTTTTTCATATAAATACTTTAAAAATGCTTGCTATATCTACCATTCCTGCTGTTTTGGTCGGTTTATTTAGTGGCCTTTCAGAGAATTTTGATTTAGAAGCATTTTTTAATTATGATTTTGTTAAAGTTGCTTTACTATGTAATGGAGGATTTTTAATCGCACTAAGCGGCTTAAGAGATTCAATGGAAAAATCTACAATATTTGAAAATCCTTCGCCATGGCAATGGAATTATAAAACTTCATTTTTCTTAGGTCTCTTCCAAGCTCTTGCTATGCTTCCTGGTATATCAAGATCAGGAATGGTCATTAGCTATGGTTTATTTGTTGGTTTAGAAAAAAAGAAAATAATCCAATATGCTTTTTTTATGGCGATACCTGTTATTCTACTATCAATTGTTTATAAACTATTATTTTCTGGCGGTTTTGATGAAATTATTTCTCCCCAATCAGGATTAGTGTTATTTCTATCTTCATTTGTATTTGGATATCTCAGTTTAACATTCTTAATTAAATTTCTTGAAAGATTCAGTTTTGCTTGGTTTGGATTATACTGTATAATTATTAGTGTAGTTTTATGATTGAAGTAATTTTTACACTCTATTTATTATTAATAATATTAATTGGTGTCCTATCAAATAGATTTATTAGTTCACAATTAGATTTTTTATTAGCTGGGCGTAGACTTGGTCCTTGGGTGACGGCATTTTCTGAGAGAGCTTCTGGTGAATCAGCTTGGTTATTGTTGGGCTTACCAGGAGCTGCAATTGCAGTCGGATACGGTGAGATATGGGCTGTTATTGGAATTATCAGTGGTATTATTCTTTCTTGGTTTCTTATAGCGGAGAAATTAAGAGCCGAAACAGAAAAATATGAAGCACTCACAATTCCTGATTACTTACATAAAAAATTTAATGATACATCAGGTATTATTAAGATCTTTTCGTCTGTAATTATCGCTGTTTTCTTTACTTTCTATGTTTCAGCTCAATTTCATGGTTCTGGTAAAATTCTAAATACTATTTTTGATATTGAACCTCTATATGGTATTTCGTTGAGCGCTGTAGTAATCATACTATACACAATTATGGGAGGTTTGTTAGCAGTTGCTTGGACAGATCTTGTACAAGGAATACTGATGATTGGTACCTTGGTTATTCTTCCTATTGTTGGTTTAATTGAATTGTCGTCTTTTGATACTCCACTAAGAGATTTGATTATGAGCACAGATTCTGCAAAAAGTTCCTTAGTGTCTGGATTTAGTGGATTGGCTGCATTGTCGGTAATTGTAGGTGGACTAAGTTGGGGATTAGGTTACTTTGGTCAACCACATCTTTTAATTCGATATATGGCTATTAGATCAGTTAAAGACGTAAAGAAAGCGCGATTAATAGCTGCATTATGGGCTATACCTGGTATCTCTGGTGCCTTTTTAATTGGGGTAATCGGTATGGGGTATTTTGGAGAAGATTCTTTTATAGGAAAAGATGTAGAAAACGTTATGCCTATGCTTGCCCAAGAATTATTACCTGCATGGTTAGCAGGATTGCTCATATCGGGTGCTGTTGCTGCTATGATGTCTACTGCAGATTCACAATTATTGGTATCAACATCCGCTATTAGTGAAGATTTAGGGGTAAATGTATTAAAAAAATCTAATAAACTATTAAATAGTCGAGTCATAACAGTTCTTTTAGGAATATTTGCCTATTTGGTGGCGATGTATTCTGAGTGGAGTGGAAAAACTATTTTTAGCATTGTTAGTTTTGCATGGAGCGGGCTTGGATCATCTTTTGGTCCAGCATTACTGCTTACACTGTGGTGGAAAGGAGTAACAAGAAAAGGAATTATTGCAGGTTTATTTACTGGATCTATTACTACTATTATTTGGGGAAGTAATCTATATTTGCAATCTATTGTAACAGAGAGGTTTATTAGTTTTGCTCTTGCTTTCGTTGCAATAATAATTATAAGTAAGTATAAAAAATGATTAAAGCATTACAGTCTATTCAGCATATTAAGAATAATCCAGATTCTAATTATTTATTAGTTGGTGACCATGATTTTCTCTATTTATATATAAGAAATTTGGTTAAAAAAACGCATTTTGAATCTCTGGAGTCTGTTTCTTTCGATTGTTCAGAAAAATCTGGAGTGGAAGATAAAATCTTAAATAGTCTTACATCTATAGATTTGTTTGAATCTAAAAAATTTCTAACTATAAAAAATATTAACAAGGTTAGTAAAAAAAATAGAAAAACATTTATAAATACAATCTCCAAAAATGATGGTTCAAACGTAATAATCTGTACGGATTCTTCTTTTTTAGGGTTTGATTATAAATCAAATAAAAATTTTATTAAAAACCAATTTGTGAATGATCTTGCACCATTTTTTACTGTTGTTGATGTTAGCATTCCGTTTGAAAGTGAAATGATACGATGGGTAAAGATTTTCTCTAATGACTTTGATTTTAAAATCAATAGTAAAATTGCCAATGATTTGGTTGAAATATTCGGGAATAATTTTTCAGCTATTTATAATGAAATTTCTAAACTGAGTATTATTGCTGACAGCATAGACGGTATTAATCAAGATTGGTTAGACAGTTTTTATGACTGGAAAAAGAATAAACAGATTTGGGAATTAAATTATGCTATTTGTGATAAAGATATTGATAAAATCTTGTCATCAGGTCTATCAATACTTAATCAGTTTGGTGTTTTGTACATTACCAACTCTTTTTTTACAATTTTTGAGGCACTTTTTCTTGCTAAGTTAAACAACGGAACAATTACTGATACGAGTCGTAAGAATTTAAGAGGGAAGATTGTAAATAAAATTTCCTCATCTTCAGAGAAATATACTCTTGAAGAAATTGAAAGAGGTATTAATTTATTAGCCGGTTTAGATAGAAAAGTTAAAACGAGGAATATTATTGATGAATCAGAGTTTACAAACCTTATTACACAAATCTACCGATATGAATGACGAATTTAAATTAACGGACGAACGATTAATTAAACAATTCCAGGAAGGAGATCGTCATGCATTCGATGAATTGGTAAAACGATATAAAGATCGATTGCACAATTTTGTATGCAGATATCTGAACAATCAAACTCTTGCAGAAGATGTTGTTCAAGAAACAATGATTAAACTTTATACTCATAAACATTATTATAAGCCTATTGCAAAATTTTCTACTTGGATATATACCATTGCCAAGAATCTTGCGTTAACAGAGTTAAGAAAAAATAAACGAAAAAGAACTGAATCAATGTGGAATAATCGTGGAGAGCTAATTGATATCAAGAGCAATGAAGAATCTTTAGAAAATAAGGTTCAAAATGAGTTGGCTGTTGAAGAATTAAACAAATGTTTAGATGAAATTCCTGAGAATTTTCGTATTGCGGTTGTTTTAAGAGATTTTCAGGAACTTTCTTATGAAGAAATCAGTAAGATATTAGAAATACCAATTGGTACTATAAAATCTAGAATTAATAGAGGAAGAATCCAATTGGCTGAAAAATTGAAACACTTTAAGGAGTAAAGTAATGGATTACAATAAATTTGAAGATAGAATTTCGAGCTGGATTGAAAATGATCTCAGTCTAAAAGAGCGTAAGGAGTTTGAAGCTTTTTTAGCTGAAAACCCACAATATCAGTCCAAAGTAGACGAAGTACGTCATGTCATCTCAACAATGAGAGAATCTGAATCCTTGAAGGTTTCAAAAGAATTTGATAAAAATCTAAATCAAAAATTACAAAACCTTAATATTGAAGAAGAACATTTACCATCTAAGGAAATTTTTGGTTTTTCACGTCAAAATTTTTCATATCTTGCTCTATCTTTAGGTGCAATTATTTTTCTTCTGTTTCAATTGCCAGGAAATGCATTTAGTGAAGACATAATAACTAATTCTAACTCAATGTCTGAAGAAAATTTGGAATCAATACCAGTTGCGAATGATTCTTTAGATACAAAAGATAAACCAGATAATAGTTATGATGTGAATGGAACTTTTGTTGGCAACGAGGAACAATAGTTTAAGATTTTTTATAGTTATCTAACCTTGTCTGAGTAAATTCAAAACGTATGTAATTTGTTGCAATATGTTTAGAAATTATACAACTATCACACTTCTATTATTTCTCTTGAGTTGCAGTGCTCAGAGTCTTCAAGTTGATGTTTCTCCAACACTAAGTGAAGAAAAACCAACAGAAGAGGAAAAAGAATCGAAGACTGTCGAAAACTCTGAGGTAATTCAATTATTCATGGATGGATTGATGTTTATGGAACAAGGAGACTATTCTAGGGCAATTATTGAATTTCAAGATGCAATTGAACTTGGTTCATCTTCTGCAGAGATCTATTATTCTATTTCTGAATGTTATTGGATGATTCAAAAATATGATAAAAGTATTAGTTATGGATTATTAGCTATTGATCATGACAAAGACAGTAAAGATTATAGTATGTCGTTAGGAAAAAAATATATTGCATTAAACGAACTAAACTTGGCATTAGATATTTTCGAGAGAGTAGCAGACAAGCATAAAGACAATGCAGATGTTCTATTTATTATTGGTGATTTAAAATCAGAGTTAAATGATATTGATGGAGCGTTAATCTATTATCAACAAGCATACAACAAAGATAATTCGTTAATTTTGTCTTTAGAAGTTGCTGCAGAATTAGCATTACGATCAAATCATCGAGATAGCGAATTAATACTAAAAAAACTCTTGCTTGCAGATCCTAGTAATCCAAAATATTTGCAATTATTTGTTGAATCTCTTTCAGATTCAAACAACTTGAATGATATTGAAGAGCTCTTGAAAAATGAAGCGATTAAAAGTAACCCATTTGTAAATAATCTCTACAATCAATTAGGCTATGAGTATTTAGTAAATGGTGTTATTGATAAATCAATAGAATATTTTGAAAAATCTCTTTCAATCAATGATAACGATCGATTCGCATTATATTATCTTTCAAATGTTTATAGAGATCTAAAGGAGTATGATAAATCAATCAGCATCGCTGAAAAACAAATTACTCTTTACCCTCAAGAGAAAGATGGTTATATCAATAAAATAATTTCGCTACTTACTGTTGAAGATTTTGAAAAAGCTGTGGAAGTATTGTTAGAATCTTTAAAGATTTTTCCCAATGATTTTGATATAAATTATTTTTTAGGTATAGCCCACTATTCACTAGAGAATTTTATAGACTCAGAAACATACTATGAGAAAGCTCTTAAAATAGATAATCAGTCTACAACCGCTATGCATGGTTTGGCCATGGTATATGACAAAAATAAAAAATGGAATAAATCAGACCAGCTTTATATTGATTTAATTGCAGATAATACAAACGATGCACAGGCATATAATAATTATGCATATAGCCTAGTTGAACGCAATAAAGATATTGATTATGCATTGACTTTAGCGCAGAAAGCAATTGAATTAAGTCCTAATACATCAGCATATCTTGATACAATTGGTTGGATATATTTTAAGTTAGGTGATTTTGAAAAGGCAAAAGAATTCATAGCAGAGTCAATTGTATATGATGATTCTAGTGCTGTTGTATTAGAACATTATGGTGATGTTTTAATAGCATTAGATAATAGAGATGAAGCGCTGGTTTTCTATAAAAAAGCACTTGAGTTAGATCGGGATAGCAGTTCATTGTCAGAGAAGATTTCTTCATATGAGAATGAATAATATATTTAACAAAGTTATAGTATTATCTTTGATTTTCTTTATTAGTTGCAGTACTAGTAATAAGTTTATTGTGGTTGATTATTCCAAGAATGCCAATCTTGAACTTATGGAACAAGAGTTTTCTAAAAGTTCAGGCTCAGGAAAATTAATAGCAAAAGGACAAACAAATTTTGTTTCTCGTTTTGATTTTATATCAACGAGAAACTCTTCATCAATTGTTTTTAGAGATTTTCTTGGTAGAAAACAATTTCTTATTGAAATAATTAATCAAGATATACGATATGTGGATATGAAAAAAAGACAAGACATTGATATAGAAAATTTTAGTAATTTTTTCCCTATGGCAACAAAAATTGATGCTAAGATCTATAAAAAACTGATGTGGGGAGTACCAGATACTTTTAAAAATATGGATGTTACGATGAAAAAAGAATTTATGATATCAACTCGACTTAATACACTTGATGATAGGAATTTAATTGATGAATTGATATTTTCTTTTAACAATGATAAACAAGAGTATAAACTGATTTTTTCAGATAGAACATTTTTTAAATAAAACACTAAACTGTAGATGAAACTTTCCATAATAGTTCCTGTTTATAACGAATGCGAATCAATCCATGATTTTGTTCAAGAGCTTTCAGACATATATAAGAATAATTCTAGTGTAGAAGTTATTTTTGTTAATGACGGTTCAACCGATAATACCTTATCAATTCTTGAAAATAATATAAATAGTATTTCAGGATGGAAGATTATTAACCTATATAGAAATTATGGTAAATCAATTGCTCTTCAAGCTGGTTTTGATATAGCACAAGGTTCGATTGTTGCAACAATCGATGGAGATTTACAGGATGATCCAAGAGAGATAAAAAATCTTATTAATCATCTAAGCAAAGGGTATGATCTCGTCTGTGGATGGAAAAAGAATAGAAAAGATTCTTTAGAAAAAAAATTAGCATCTTCTGTCTTCAATTTTTTTGTAAGGCTATTTAGCGGATTAAAAGTTCATGACTCAAATTGTGGAATAAAGGTGTTTCGAAAAGAAGTTGTTGGATCATTAAATCTTTATGGAGGTCGCCATAGATATATACCTCTTCTGGCTCACCAGAAGAATTTTTCTACTTCTGAATTAGTAGTGGATCATAGAGAAAGAAAATTTGGTGTATCAAAATATGGTAAAAAACGTTACTCAGAGGGATTCTTTGATTTTTTGACAATTCTTTTTTTAGGGAAATATATGGATCGCCCACTCCATTTCTTTGGTGCTATGGGGTTGTTTTTTGCTGTTGCTGGTATTATTGTCGAATGTTATGTTCTGTATCTGAAATATTTTCTTTTTGAACCTTTTCAAAAACATATTGCTCTACTCATTTTTGGAGCAATATTAATTATTGCGGGATTACAACTTTTTACTTTTGGGCTGTTAGGAGAATTGATTGTTAACAAAAAACAAAAAGTACAAAAATATATTAAAGAAATAATCGAGTAGATTAGTTGAAGATTGTTACCATTGGTCCATTTCCACCATTAAGAGGTGGTATTTCTGATTTTCATTATGCTCTTTTTAAACAGTTATCAAAAAATAATGATGTTAGCGTAATAAATTTCAAAAAACTCTATCCAAATATTCTTTTTCCTGGAAAAACCCAATACCAAGATAAAAAAGTTAATGATGATAATGTTTATAGTGTAATTAATCCAATTAATATATTCACATGGTTTCGCGGTAAAAAAATAATAAAAAAAATCAATCCTGATAAAGTTATCATCTCTTATTGGCATTTTTTCTTCATTCCGGTTTATTTGTATCTACTTAAGCGCATAAAGAAAGGAAATCGATATATTTTATTTCACAATGTTATTTCTCATCAGAATAAACCTTATGAGAGATATTTATTAAAATTATTGTTAAAACATGTTGATTATTGCATAGTGATGAATAGTTTTTCAAGAAATCAAATTATTAATCTCAATAAAGACAAAGAAATTATTGATGCCTTTCATCCATTGTATCGTGTAGATAGTAGATCTTATACAAAAGATACTGCTAAAGAAGCACTAAAAATTTCTAATAAGAATGTTATTTTATTTTTTGGATTGATTAGAGACTATAAAGGACTCGATTTACTTATTAATTCAGTGAAATACTTAAACAATCGTGTTTCTGATTTAAAAGTTCTTGTAGTAGGAGAAAATTATGAATCGATGTCAAAATATTATGATTTAATAGATAAAGCCAATTTGAAAGATAAATTTTTATTTGATCTACAATTTGTAGGAGAACATGATACTATAAAGTATTTTATATCTTCTGATATCGTTGTTCTTCCTTATAAAACTGCCTCACAAAGTGGTATCATATCTCTTGCTTATAATTTTAATCGTCCTGTTGTTGCTACAGATGTTGGTGGTTTGAAAGAATATATAGTTGAAAATAAGACGGGTTTCATTGTCAATCCCGATGAAAAGGATTTATCAGACAAGATTAACTATTTTTTTGAGAATAAGTTATTCGAAGAAATGAGTTTGTTTATCAAAAATTATAAAGAAAAATTTTCATGGAAAAACTTTGAAGAAAAAATAAATGGAAGATAATATCTATCCAAAAGTACATATTATTGTTCTTAATTGGAATAATAAGGAATTAACTGAACAGTGTTTACTATCGATTCAACGAATTGATTATCCTAATTATGAAATTTTGATTGTTGATAATAATTCTTCTGATGGTTCTGTTGAGCTCTTCAAGAATAATTTTCCAGATGTTAAATTATTATCTCTAGACAAAAATTTGAAGTATGCTGGAGGAAATAATGCCGCTATTGACTATCTCTCATTCAATGAGGATGATTTTTTTCTTTTTTTAAATAATGATACTCTTGTTAGTAGAGATTTTCTTCATCATTTAATTAATCCTTTCTTAAATGATTCTGACTGTATCATCTCTGTACCAAAGATTTTATTTTCTAAAGATACCAATAGAGTATGGTATGCTGGAGGTGTAGTCAGTTTTTGGAAGGGAATCATCAATCATATTGGAATAAGAGAATTTGACGGTCCAAGATATTCTTTTCCAATGGAAACAATGTATGCTACGGGATGTTGCTTATGTATAAAAGCATCTGATTTTGAGAAATTAAATCGTTTTGATAATACCTTTACCATGTATTGCGAAGACGTTGATTTAAGTGTGAGAGCTAAACAAGGAAATAATAAAATTATATATTCTCCGGAATCAATTATACTACATAGTGTTTCTCAATCATTGGGAGATAATTCTTTTGAAAAAATAAGAATGAAATTATTAAATCAAATTAGGTTATTTTGGAAACATGCATCAGGCATACAATTAATTACGATAACTTTGTATTGGATATTTTTTTATTTGCCAGGTGGGTTCTTGAAATGGATATATTTTAAATTAAGATAGTTATGAGTAATAATGTTATAGGAAGAAAGGTAGCTAAAGAAGCATCTATATCATTTGGCGGTATGGGGATGGGTTCTTTATTCCGTTATTTATTCTCAATAATGATGGCTAGATGGCTTGGACCTCAAATGTTGGGTATTTATTCTCTTGGAAATGCTGTTACTCGTATTGGAGAAATTTTTGGCATTATGGGGCTTGATAATGGCGTGCTTCGCTATGTTAGCAGGGAAAAAGAAGAAAATGCCAATGTTAGAAATAGTATCTATTCATCTATTAAAATGGGATTTGTATCTAGCATTATTATTGGAGTGTTAGTTTATTTTTGTTCTGATTGGATTGTACTCACTTTATTCAATGAAGATGAATTTTTATCTACGGTTATCAAAGTCTATGCTCTTACACTGCCTTTTACAGTAACAACTTTGATTGCTTCCTTTGCTACTCAAGGATTTAAAATATTAAAGTATAAGGTTTTTGTTAATCAGATTATTAATCCATTTACATTATTGCTTACCATGATACTTTCCTATATATATTTTGGACCAAAAATTGCGATTTTAGCCCCTACAGTTGTTTCTGCTATAATTGGTTTCTTTCTGATCTTATTTTAATTGAAGCGGTTTGTTAATATCAGTATTAACAAAGTTATTAATGCAAAAATTGATACTGAAATTTTAAGATTTTCTCTTCCTTTAATGTTTGTTTCTGCAATTGGTATTATTATGCATTGGACTGATATAATTATGCTTGGAATTTTGAAGGATGCTGAGGATGTTGGTCTATATCATCCCGTAGAACGTACCGCTGGGTTAATAAGAATGATTTTATTTGCGTTCGCAAGTATTTTTGCACCACTTTTTTCTCAATATTTTCATGAAGGGAACCAAAAGAAAATGGTGGAAGTATTTCAGTTGTCCACCAAATGGATTTTATTAACAAGCTTGCCTTTATTTATATTCTTAATTTTGTTTTCAAATACAATATTGATGCTTTTTGGATCTGAATTTCTTTTTGGATCTGAATTTGGTTATAATTCGCTTGCTCTACCAATATTAACAGTAGGAATTATGATTCAAGCTGTTTTTGGATTAGGATCTCCATCCCTTACAATGAGTGGGTTTCAAAAATATAATCTTATTAATGCTTTAGTCGCACTTTTTACAAACATTTTCTTGAATATAATGTTGATTGAACAGTTTGGTATTGCTGGAGCAGCAATGGGAACAACCGTTGCTCTTTTCTTAATTAGTTTATTAAGACTCTTTGAAAATTATTCTTTGTTGAAACTGAATTTGTTATCAACAAAATTGCTTAAACCAATCAGTGCTGGAATATTAACAACGATTATTGTTTGTTTTTTAAAACCATATATCTTTGAGTCAGGCTATTTTGATTATCATTCCTCTATATTACATCTCATAATTTATCTTTTGTTGGGAGCACTCTTTATCCTATTAGTCTATGTGATATTAATATGGATATTTAGATTAGATGATGAGGACAAAGATATAGTACAGGTTATCACCAATAGGCTATTGAGAAGTAAATAATGAAGAAATATTTTTTACTATTCTTTTATTTCTTAGCAGTGGCAATTTTATTTTACCCTGTCATTTTCCAGAATAATACCTTTGGTTCTGGAGATACACTTAATCCATATGCTATTAATCATATTTTAGATATATATAAAAACAAAATAGGGCAGTGGCCTTTATGGCAGCCTTGGATTTTTTCTGGAATGCCAACGGTTGAAGCTTTTACCTATATTAATCAATTATATATCCCTACTGCTATACTAACTTGGTTAGGATTTTCTGATAATGGCATCCAGTTTCTTCATCTGATTTTTTCTGCAATGGGTATGTATTTATTAATGAATCAATTTAAGATGAATTCGTTGATATCTTTTTCAATTAGTCTATTGTGGATGCTCAATCCATTTTTAATCACTATGATTGTCTTTGGGCATGGTAGTCAAATGATGACGGCAGCTTATATCCCTTGGATTCTTTATGCCATCAACAATTTATCTCGCAATACATCCTTAAGAAATGCATTCGTTCTTGCGCTATTAATTGGTTTACAGCTCCAAAGAGGTCATGTTCAGATAGCTTATTATTCTTGGATGTTATTTGGCGCTTATTTTTTATACCATGATTGTTATTATATCAAAAATAAGATCATAAATTATAAATATATCATTTCCTTTCTTGTTGCGTGCATAATTGGTTTTCTTTTATCCTCGCATATATATTATCCATCACTAGAATACACATCTGAATCAATTAGATCTGGTGGAATGTTAGGTTATGACTATGCAACCAATTGGTCAATGCATCCTAAAGAGTTAATCACATATCTTTTTCCTTATTATTATGGATTTGGAGGAGAAAATTATTCTGGATTTATGCCATTTACCGATTATCCAAATTATGTTGGATTTTTTGTACTATTATTTGCGGCATTATCTTTTTTAAATCTTGATAGTCGAAGAATATTCTTTGGGTCAATATTAGTTTTATCTATCCTGCTTTCATTTGGAAAGTATTTTAGTATTATTTTTGACCTGTTCTATAATTTTTTCCCATTCTTTGACAAATTCCGTGTTCCAAGCATGATTTTGATTCTAAGCAACTTCTGTCTCTATATATTAGCAGGATTTGGCTTGGTAGATATGGTAGAACGATTGAAATTAAAAGATATTAAGGCCAAATATCTTATTCTTACATTTTTAGCTATTTCTGTTTTAGATATTTATAGAATTAATACTAATATTATCAATCCTGATAAGAATTCAGGGCAAAAATCACAATTAATCTCTAATGAAAAATTTGATTCTTTTTTTGTTGAAGATGAATTAACTGATTTTTTAAAAAATGATTCTGATTTGTATAGAATATACCCTGTAGGACCTCTTTTTCAAGATCCAAAACTAAAATTTCACGGAATTCAATCCGTTGGAGGTTATCATCCTGCAAAATTCAGACATTATAATGATTTGTTAAATAATTCTAATAACCTACTTTCATTTCCCATTCTAAAATCTTTAAATGTAAAATATTTGTTAAGCCCATTTGAAATATCACACGATCAAATTGAAATGGTTGATACAGTTGCCTATAGTTCTATAATGGGAAATATGGATTTAAAAATTTATAAGATTAAAGATATTCTTAATAGGGCATGGTTTGTGAAAAGAACTATTAAGGAAGACGATAATTTATACAACTATCTTAATTCAAGCGCATTTAGTCCAGAAGATGTTGCTGTTGTGAAAGATTTAGATTCGCAGAGCTTCAATAAAGGAGAGATTCTAAATATTGAATGGGGAATTCATGAAATGGTGATTGATGTAGAAGCGTCTAACAAATCATTTTTAGTAGTTAGTGAAGTGCATTATCCAAAACGATGGAAGCTTACCATTAACAATGAACCATCTGAAACTTTTCAAGTAAATGGGGTTTTAAGGGGAGTAATGGTTGATGCTGGTAAACATAGAATTGAATTCAAATATGAATCTAAAAGTTTTCAATATTTAAAGTTTTTATCTAATAGTATCATAATAGTAATATTTTTTTTATTAGTAATACCATTCGCAATGCGCTTGTTAAAAGATAATAGCTAAACTAACTTTGCTGTATGTTAATAAATAAACTAATAATTCAGGAATCACAGACGACATTTTTTGATGCTTTATTAGCTCAATTACCCTTTTTTCTGATATTTTTTGTTATTTGGTATTTTATGTTAAGACCTAATATGAAAAAGCAAGAAAATTTGAAGCAAATGCAATCAAATATTAAGAAAGGTGATAGAGTAATTACTATTGGAGGGATTCACGGAAAAGTGATTCAAGTTAAAAATGACAAAGTAGTCTTAAGAGTATCAAATAATAGTGAAATTACTATTGATACTATTGCTATAAGTCGATTATATAATTTGAATAAGAAAGAATCAGATGGCAGTTAGAAAGGTAGTGACATATGGTCATCCTGTCTTAAGAAAGGTTTCTTCTGATATAACTGATTTTTCAAATATTGATTCTTTAATCCAAGATTTATTTGATACAATGTATGAATTTGATGGTATAGGGTTAGCATCGAACCAAATTGGAATTGGTAAAAGGGTATTTGTTGTCGATATATCACATATGGAGGAATCTGATGAAGAATCTGATACACCTTTAGTATTCATTAATGGAAGACTTGATAATACTGTTGGTTCTGATGTTGATTCAGAAGGTTGTTTATCTCTTCCAGAAATAAGAATTAATGTTGAAAGATATGAGTCAATTAGGTATAAATATCTTGATAGAAATTTAAACAAACATTCAAAAAATTTTTCTGGTCTATTAGCAAGAATAATTCAACATGAAAATGATCATCTAGATGGAAAATTAATTACTGATTATGCTACTCCTGCTGATTTGCTTAAGCATGGTAAAGCTCTTGAACTTATGAGGGCAGAAAACACCAAATAACTTTATGAAAATAATTTTTTTCGGAAACACAGAGTTTTCAAATCCTACACTTGAAAAATGTAACGCTTCCTTTGATGTCGTTTCTGTTGTTACAAACCCTTCAAAGAAAATGGGTAGGGGAAGACGTTTTTCAGATACTCCAGTGAAAATATTAGCTGATAGATTAAAAATTGATGTAATACAAGTTGAGAATTTGGAAAACAAAGATTTTATTCAAAAATTAAAAGATTTAAAACCTGATTTATTTATTGTAGTTGCTTATAAGATATTACCAAAGTTGTTATTGAGTATTCCAACGATGGGAGCAATTAATTTGCACTCTTCTCTATTGCCAAAATATAGAGGAGCTGCACCAATCCAGAGATCAATTCTTAATTGTGATAAAATTACTGGAATTTCAACATTTTTTATAGAACCGAAAGTTGATACTGGGAAAATATTGCTGCAGAAAGAATGTAAAATTTCAGATGATGATAATTATGGAAGTTTATCATCAAAATTGAGCACTATAGGAGCACAACTCATTGTCGAATCTATCGAAAAATATTCTAGTGGAGATCTTTCTCCAATCATACAAGATGAAAAGCTTGTTACTTTAGCTCCAAAAATTAAGAAAGAAGAATATATTATTGATTGGAAGCAAGATTTGACTACAATTGATGCTCAGATTAAAGCATTCAGTCCACATCCTGGAGCTTATACTATGATTAATGGAAAAAGACTTAAAATATTTGAGGCAAAAATGATAAAAGGAATAAATTATAAAGAAGTCGGAAAAATAATTAATTTGTCTAAGACTTGTTTTGAAGTTTCATGTCTTTCAGGATCATTAAAAGTGTACGAAGTTCAAATAGAAGGAAAGAAAAGAATGTCTTCAAAAGATTTTATGATAGGGATATCTAATCTAGAAAATGTTATACTTGGTTAAATGAAGTTCATTAAAGAAATTGGAATTTTCCTCGCTACTGGCCTGTTGTTAGTAGCATTATTTAATTATTTACTAATGCCACTTTATATTAATGAACAGAATACTGTTTTTACGCCTAATCTAGAGGGTTTAGATATTGATGAAGCAAAATCTATCACCAGATCAGAAGGCGTAGAAATTGTAATTGCTGATACAATTTTTACTAATGATATCAATCCAAATATTGTACTTGAACAATTCCCAGTAGCTGGAAAGGAAGTAAAATCAGGTAGAGAAATTAAGCTGAAAATTACGCATTTAAACAAGAGAGTATTAGTGCCTGATTTGCTAGGAAAAACTCTAAGAGCTTCAGAGATAGAATTAAACCAACTTGGCATAGAGATTGATTCAGTTTACTATTCTTTTAATCCAAATTATCCAAAAGGAATTATTTCATGGCAATCTCCTACAGCTTTAGATAGTATTAGAAAAGGTTTTGGGATGAGATTAGAAGTGAGTAGAGGGTTGGCACCTAACGATTTTGTAGCAGTACCAAATTTAATTGGTTTATTTTATAGCGAAGGTCTAGAGAAAATAGAGAATTCAAATTTAAAAGAAGGATCCATTAAGTTTGTTGATTATAAAAAGTCAGTACCAAATATTATTTTAAATCAAAATCCAAAAGAAGGTACAAAAGTTTCTCAAAATAGTAGAATCAACTTAATGATCAGCAAGTAATGATCTCCTTTTATCATGTAGAAATTCTTTGGTGTCTAATCTTTGTTCTAGTTCCAATTTACTTACTAAAGAATAGTCTTATCTCTAAGTCTTATTTCTATATTCAGCTTCTATCAATTATACTTCTTTGTTTATTTCTGGCAAAACCTCATACAAATCAATATTCGGAAACATTTGATGAATTATCTTTCTTATACGATTTGGATTTTAATGACTATGATATAATGAATTCGGATTCCTTAGCTTATCAATTAAAAATTGATATAAAAAATCCAAAAATTGATAGTATTAAGATGCTAATATCTAATGGTTCTACCGTTTATGAAACATTGAATATTATTAATATTGATTCTACTCAGATTATTGACGGGTTTTTACCTTTAAATAACAGCGATAGTCTTTTTCAAATCTCGTTTTCACATGGAAACAATATAATTGCAAATCTTTATCATTTAATTCCTGAAAAAAAGAATATCAAAATTGGATCATTTTTCCCAAACCAGAACATTCTAGAAAATCATTCTTTTTTGTTTAACAAAGATTTTGTTACTAATGAAAATTTTATATACGATGAATTCCAAAAATACAATTTTCAAGATAAAGAAATTATTATCTTAAATGATATTGATAATTTGTCAAACCAATCAGTAGTAGATTTGCAGAAATTTTTGTTGAATAATGGATTTATAGTAGTTTTCCTCAATCCTAGTTTTGGAAATAATAAGGATTTAATATATAGTTTAGATTATCCTGATATCAAAGCGGTTAGAGGATCATCACGAAATCAATTTTTTACAATTGAGAATATTGATTTTGTTAATAAAGATTTTTTAGCAATTGATGAAATATTTACTAAGTCAAAGATTTATCGATATGTTGAATTAAAAGATGATGAAAATTTGTTTTCCAAAATTTCCTTTTCTACAGATGATCCATTATTGTTAGAAAAAGAAGTTTTAAATGGAAAGATATTTTTTATAACAACAAAAATAAATTCAAATTGGTCAAATACAGATTTTAAATCGGTTTTATCAGATATTCTTGATAGAATATTATTTCAAAAAATGATTTCGAATGCATTCTAGGAAAGAAAAAGCTTTATTAGTGGCTCCGAGAATCTGGAATAGTAATAAAAACTATAATTATAGCATAGAAGAGCTCTCTTTATTGGTAAATACGCTTGGATTAGATGTTTCTGGAACGATTAAGCAGAACCTAAGAAATATTAATTCATCTTATTTTGTTGGATCTGGTAAAGCAAAACAAATTGTAGAGCAAGCGAAGGCCTTAAATATAGATTATGTAGTATTTGATGAAGATTTAACTCCTGTACAGACAAAGAATTTTCAAAAATTAAATGAAAACTTAAAGTTTATAGATAGAAGCGGAGTAATCTTGGAAATATTTTATAACAATGCTAAATCTAAAGAATCTAAAACTCAAGTTGAGTTAGCCAGATTACAATATCAACTTCCAAGATTGACAAGAATGTGGACACACCTTGAAAGACAAATGGGTGGATTTGGTACAAGAGCAGGTGCCGGAGAAAAGCAGATTGAGGTCGATAGAAGAATTTTAAGAAAGAGAATATCTCTTCTTAAGAAGAGGCTAAAACGTATTGATTCTGAACGAGAAGTTCAAAGTAAAAAAAGAAAGAATTTTTTCCGAACTTCTTTGGTAGGATATACCAATGTTGGTAAATCATCTTTGATGAAATCTTTGACTAAAAGTGATGTTGTAATCAAGAATCAATTATTTGCTACCTTAGATACAACTGTAAGACGTCTTTTTATTGGTGAATCAAATTATATTTTATTAAGTGATACAGTTGGTTTCATTAGGAATCTTCCGAATAATTTGATAGCAAGTTTTAAATCTACTCTGCAAGAGGTAGTGGATTCAAATTTATTGCTAATTATTTTAGATGCCAATTCAAGTGATTTATACAATGAAATTGATACAATACAGAGCGTATTAACCGAAATTGGAGCAGAAAAAATTTCTTATCAGTATGTATTTAATAAGATTGACCTTGTTGATGAAGATAGAATCAAGTATTTAAAAAATTCTTTTCCCGAATCTATTATGGTATCTGCAAGCAGATCTTTACAATTATCAGATATAAAAGAAGTAATTAGAAATCACTATGAAGATTGGTCTATTTCTCTAAAGAATCCATTGCACAGGCAATTGTAGCATCGCCTGTTACATTTGTTGTGGTACGGATCATATCTAAAATTCTATCTACACCTAATATTAAAGCTATACCTTCACTCGGAACATTAATTGCTTCCAAAATAATAACTAACATAATAATGCCCGCTCCAGGAACAGCAGCAGTACCGATTGATGCTAATACAGCAGTTGCTACGATGGTAAATTGATCTGCAAGCGTAAGATCCATTCCAACGGCTTGAGCAATAAATACAGCAGCTACTCCTTGATATAATGCAGTTCCATCCATATTAATTGTAGCACCTAATGGTAGTACAAAAGATGATATCTCTTCTGAAACTCCAAGATCTTTTTCACAACGTTTCATTGTTACTGGTAAAGTTGCTCCACTTGAACTTGTTGAAAATGCTACCAGTTGTACTGGACCAATAGATTTAAAGAAGTGTTTGAGGCTTATATTAGTAAAAAACTTAAGGATAGAAATGTAAGTAATTCCCATGTGAATAAATAATCCAACAATTACAACGCCCATATAAAATAATAGAGCAGACAAAATACTACCTATTTGAGATATATCACCAGAAACAGAACTAATAGTTTTTGCTATTAATGCGAATACCCCATAAGGAGCAAAATACATTATTATCTCTACTAGTTTTATAACTAATTGGTTGACTCCTTCAAGAAATTCCAAAACAGGTTTTGAAAATTTTCGATCAATTCCAATTAATGAAATACCAAAAATGATGGATATAAATACCACTTGAAGCATATTGCTGTTATTGGACGCAGCAGAAAAGATATTGCTTGGAACCATATCTACTAGTGGTTGTAATGGTCCTCTGTTTTCTTGAATAGAATCAGCTAAATTTTTCTTGCTAGCTGCTTTTTCTATATATTCATTGCTTAAGGTTTCTTGATAACTATCTGGAATTGCAGATCCAGGTTCAAGAACATTGACCAAGATTAATCCAATACTTACTGCAACTGCTGTAGTAGTAACATATAACAAAATTGTTCTTAATCCAATACGAGACAATTTTCTGGTGTCTGATAGTGAAGCAATCCCTGTAATTAGAGAAGAGACTATTAGTGGTACTGCAATTAATTTTAAGAGATTTAAAAAGATTGTTCCAAACGGAGATATAAAATTCGATGTGAATTCTGACCATCCATTAAAGGCACTTGCTATTCCATAAGCTGTGCCAAGAAGTAGTCCTATTATTATTTTCCAGTGTAATTGCATTAATTAAGAATAATATATGTATTATGATTAAATTATTTCAATGATTTATTATCTTGTCATTGGAATTTATTTAATCGGTTTGCTTATAATAGGTCTTAGCAAATCAGATTCAATTAAGAACCAAGAAGATTTCTCTGTGGCAGGGAGATCTTTATCTACTTGGATTCTTGTTGGTACTATGGCAGCGACATGGATGGGAACAGGGTCTGTTCTTGGGAATGCAGGGAAAACCTTTGAAATAGGTGCAGCTGGTTTTCTGTTACCTATAGGTGGAATGTTAGGTGTATTAGTACTAACAAAGATAGCTGGCAAAGCAAGAGCTTCTGGAAAATTAACCGTTCCAGAAATTATTGGTTCAAGATTTGGTGATATAGCAATGATTTTGTCTGTTTTTGCACTCCTTGCTGCTTATCTAGTGATTGTTAGTTATCAGTTCAATGCTGGTGGTGCAGTAATCTATACTATATTTCATGATAATTTGGGCAGTGGAATAACTTTGGATCAAGCAACCATAATAGCAGCACTATTTATTGTTGCATATACTGTTTTAGCTGGGTTATTAAGCGTTGCATATACAGATGTTGCAAATGGCATACTGATGATCACTTGTTTTATCATCGCCCTCCCAATTCTTTTCTTTCAAGCTGGAGGCTTTGATGGCATGTCTACTAGTTTTGAGAATAAAGGTATGATAAATAATATGTCCATGTTTGGTGTACTTTCATTTCGAGAGGTCATAAACTTTACCCTACCATCCTTTCTACTAATCCTTGGTGATGCGAATATGTATCAAAGATTTTTTGCTAGCGAATCAGTGCAGTCCGTAAAAAAAGCAACCTATCTATTATTTTTTGCGATTGTTATTTTGGAATCTTTGATTGTTGCAAATGCATGGATTAGTTCTAGTATGATTACTGATATAGCAAAAGAATCCCATGTATTGATTTATGCAGCTTATAATTTCTTGCCACCATTTATTGGAGCGTTAATGCTTGCAACAATAATAGGTATTATTATTTCTACAGCTGATTCATTTTTGCTTGTTCCAACAACCATTTTAATTAATGACATTTATCTAAAATATTCAAATCGTAAATATTCTGATAAAACCATTGTGCTTTTAAGTAGGATGTTAGTTTTATTATTGGGATTCTTTTCATATTGGGTTTCAAGAATGTTTGCTGCTGATACAACTATATTTGAAAAAGCGTTATATGCATTCACAATTTATGGAACAGCGATTACTCCATCGTTATTGGCAGCATTTTTCTGGGAGAAAGCAACAAAATATGGAGCGATATGTTCAATATTATCAGGTACCATTGCAACCGTTTATTATGGAAACAAATTAGGACTTGATGAGACAGTTGTTCCAGCGCTAATTATTTCTTCTCTTGCATTAATATTGATTAGTCTTATCGAAAGAAAAATTAGATTGTAATTTCAAGTGGAGGATTATGAACAGATGAAGAAACTACTTCATCCTCAAATGATCTTCGATAATATTCAAATGGCTTTCTAGTTCCTTGCCAATTTTTTACTTGATTGATAATAGAAATATTATTATCAAATCTATTCGCAATACCTCTACGGACATGTCCAGTCATGTATCTAATATTCTCTTTTTTTTCTGCCCAACTGACATAAACACGTTTTAACATTCTTGCGTAACCATTTGATTTATATTTTTCCATAACAACAAAAGCATAGGTATAAAGTGTATTATATTTGCCAAAATTTTCATCATTCACAGCCCAGTTTTCTTCACGTAATTCTTCCAAAGGAATTCCAATAATATATCCAATAATTTCATTTTGGTATCTCGCGATGAATGGTAATGATTTTTCTCCATCAAAGTATTTTTCAATAGTATTTTTTGTTAAAACAGCTTGTCTTCCATATTCTTTTGCAAGGCGTAAAGAGATACTAATTAATGGAGGATAATCTTCTTTTCCGAGCTTCTCAACAAATTCGATTTGGAAAACATTTGTTGAGGCGATAATCTTTGTCTGTGACTTTTCTAACTTGTTTTCCATTTAAGGGAAAATTAAAAATATTTAAATCTACTATGAAGCCATTTGTTTCATCATGTTAATTGAGCTAAATTTCGCTGATGATATCCTTTATAGATAAACTGAAAAATTCAATCAAAACAAGAGAATCTAACCTATGTGTAGGAATTGATATTGATAAAAAGCAGTTTGCTTCCAATGTTACTTTAGAAGAATTAAAAGATTATTCATTTACAGTTATTGATGCTACAAGAGATTTTGCTGCTGCTTATAAACCTAATCTTGCTTTTTTTGAAGAATGGGGCTCGAAAGGTTTTGTTTGGTTAGAAGAATTAATAGAAGAAATTGGAAATCAACATGTTATCATAGCGGATGCAAAAAGAGGAGATATTGGTAATTCCGCGGCACATTATGCGAATGCTTTTTTTAAACATTTTGATTGTGATGCTATCACCGTGAATCCTTATATGGGAGAAGAAACAATAACACCATTTTCTACAGACTTTACAAAGGGAGTATATGTTTTATGTGTGACCTCAAATTCATCTGCAGGATATATACAAAATGATACTTTTAAAAACGTAATTAATTTGACAAATGATATGAATGAGAATAAAAATATTGGTTTAGTTGTTGGTGCTACCGATATGCACAAAATGGAAAAAATAAGATCATTAAGCAATTTACCTTTTCTAATCCCAGGTATCGGTGCACAAGGTGGAGATTTAGAGAATACAGTTAATATTAACAAAGAATTTATGGATTCAACTTTGGTAAATGTTTCACGATCTATAATTTTTGCTGATAACAAAGATTCTAAAAGTATTTATAATGCTGCAAAAGAATTTTCAGGACAAATGAGAAAATATTGTGAACAATAAAGATTTTACAGAGATTTTTGAAAAAACAAATGCATTGATATATGGTCACTTCATACTGTCTTCTGGATTAAGAAGTGATGCATATTTTCAATGTGCTAAAGTATTACAATATCCAGAATATCTAACGATGTTTGGAGAAATATTGTCCAATCATTTTAAATCATATTCAGTTGACAAAGTTATTTCCCCTGCATTAGGTGGTATTGTTCTTGGGACTGAAGTTGGTAGACAATTAGGCGTAAAAACAATTTTTTGTGAAAGAATTGATCAAAATATGAAACTTAGAAGAGGATTCACCATTAAAGAAGGTGAAAAGATTTTGATTATTGAGGATGTTTTAAGTACAGGAGGGTCTTTAAAAGAGGTTATGAAATTAGTCAATCATCACAGAGGAATTGTTTGTGGGATAGGAGTAATTGTTGATAGAAGTTCATCAAAAATAGATTTACATGAAGAATTCTTTTCGGTTACCAAGCAAGTTGCAAATATTTTCTCTCCAGAAGATATTCCAGATTCTCTTAGAAATATTCCACCCACAAAACCTGGAAGCAAAAATATAGATGTATAAAAATTTGAAGATAGGTCTTGCTCTTGGTGGGGGTGGAGCAAGAGGCGCATGTCATATTGGTATATTAAAATCTCTAGAAGAACATAATATATTTCCTGATATTATTTCTGGAACAAGTGCAGGTTCAATGATTGGTGCAATGTATGCCTGTCATGGAAATGCAAAAACGATTGAAAAAAAATATATAGAACACATTAATAGTACAGATTTTAAAGATTTAGGTTTTAGATATATATCAAATGATGAAAAAGATGAATCAATTTTTTCACAAGTAATGAAACAAATAAAAAATCAGTATGTTTTAATGGTTAGTTCAACACGAAGATCAATTATTAAGAATGAAAGACTCTCAAAGGCAACAAAAAATCTGATTTCATGCAAAACATTTGATGAATTAAATATACCATTAATTATAACTGCTACTGATCTTATATCAGGAAAACCGATTGTTTATAAAGCTGGTAGTATCGTAGATGCGGTTGTTCAGAGCTCGTCTATCCCTGGTTTTATAGAGCCGACATACAAGAATGATAGAATGTTGGTTGATGGAGGAGTGGTATTGCCAACTCCTGTTAGTCCGTTATTGAATAAATGTGATTTTATTATTGCAGTTAATATCAGTAAAAATTTGAAAACCAATCAAAAGCTTGAAAATATTGTTGAAATTATGTCAAGAGTAAGAGATCTTTCCGTCCGTCATTTAAATGAATACCTATTAAATCAAGCTGATTTTGTATTTCATCCAGACCATGATAGCCTTCATTGGTCTGCATTTGATTGTACAGATGATTTTATTAAAAATGGACATGATTGTGCTAAAAATGAAATCAAAAATTTGATTCATAAACTTGATTCTTTCGGCGAAATTGATATAGAGATTCCTAAAGAAACTTTTTGGACAAAGGTTAAGAAGAAGTTATTTTCCCAAAACTAATGAAAAAATTATTATTATTATTTTATTTTTCAATATTACTTAGTCAACAATTTGATGATCCAGCTGATTTTAAGTTTAGTATAAAAGATGTAAGAAAAGGGGAGATAGCTCTTCTCAATCTAGACACAAATCTTGAATTTGGTTGGCATATCTATGCAATATATGATGTTCCAGATGGTCCTGAATCAACGACTATTAATGTAGAAGGATCAATTATTGATGATATTGGTAGAATTATCGAACCTGTTCCTATTATTAGTTTTGATGAAGGTTTTGGGATTACAACAAGATATCATGAAGAAAAGCCAAATTTTAAAATTCCAATCAAAATTCGTAATAATCTTCCTTTAGGATCTTATAGTTTTAAGTGTACAGTTAGATATCAAGTATGTAACGAAGGTTTATGTTACCCTCCTAATGAATATACAGAAACTCTAAAGTTCAATGTTATAGAGGGAAATATTAGAGATGAGTATGCCATGGCTAGTTTTTCTTTTGATAAGAGATCTATATTGGATGTAACAGATAATAAGATTGGATCTTTCCTCTTATTGGCACTTAGCATGGGATTTCTGGCACTATTAACTCCTTGTGTATTTCCAATGATACCAATTACTATATCATTTTTTACTCATCGTAGCGAACAAGAGCAAGGTTCTCCTATTAAGAGCGCTTTTGTTTATATGTTGGGAATTGTATTTACCTTTACTTTCTTGGGTATGTTGCTTGCAATTTTGCTTGGTGCATCTGGTGCAAATCAATTAGCAGCGAATCCATATGTGAATTTATTTATTGGATTTTTATTTATTTATTTTGCTTTGTCTCTTTTTGGATTTTTTGAAATAGAATTACCAGAATTTTTAAGAAGATTTTCGTTAGAAAGAGAAGATTCTGAGGGTTATGTAGGTATTTTGTTTATGGCTTTAACGTTTACTTTGACTTCCTTTACTTGTACAGTGCAATTTATGGGTCTGATTTTAGTTGCTGCTGCTCAAGGAGAATGGTTTTGGCCTATTATTGGTATGTTAATTTTTAGTTTAGCATTTGCTTCTCCATTTTTCTTTTTGGCATTATTTCCTCATTATTTAACAAAATTACCACAATCTGGTAATTGGCTGAATTCAGTAAAAGTAATAATGGGATTTTTAGAATTAGCTGCTGCATTCAAATTTATTAGTAATACAGATTTAGTATGGAATTGGGATATCTTTACTTATGAAATTGTTCTTTTTTCTTGGTCTGTAATAATGTTCTTATGTTTTTTATATCTTTTGGGTCTTATTCGTTTTAAAAATGACTCAAAAATATCTTTTTCAAGTATGCGTTTAGCTTTTGCAATTCCATTTCTATTGTTTAGTCTATATTTGGGAGCAGGAAATTTCGGATATAAAATTAATGGAACACTTGAATCATATCTTCCACCAAAAAAGATACATTCAAATTTGAACTGGGTTACTTCACTAGATGAAGGTTTGAATTTGGCTAATTTAGAGAATAAAAAGATTTTCATCGATTTTACAGGAGTGACGTGTACAAACTGTCGCTGGATGGAGAGGAATATCTTTACTGATAAGTCTGTGGAAGAATTAATGAAAGAATTTATTCTAGTTAGCTTATATACTGATGCTGGAGAAAATTATCTTCAGAAAAGGGAGTACCAAATTAATAGGTTTAAGACTGCTGCACTTCCTTATTATGTTATTTTGGATAAGAATGACTTTGTTATTGGAGAATTTCCGGGGATGTCAAGAAATGTAAATGATTTTCAAGACTTTTTAAGAAAAGGATTAAATTAATTATGGAACTTATTTTAAGCTTCTTTATTTAAATAAAACAATTATGAAAAAATTAATTATATCAATTATTACAATATCGTTTGTTTATGGACAAAATCCTGCTTTTCAACAGTTCAGCACTTTATTTGCTGATATAGTTGAAGATGTAAATCAATCTGTTGTTACAATTACTGCTAAGAAAACCTATGCAACGAATAAAGACATTCGAGATTTTTATAGACTTTGGGGTAGAGATATTCCTGATTCTTACCAGGGAAAATCATTGGGTTCTGGTGTGATAGTAGATGCAGATAATGGTTATGTTATTACTAATCATCATGTTGTATTCGATAATGGAAAACCTGTAGATGAAATTATTATAGAATTGATGGATAAAAGAATGTTTGATGCAGAAATTATAGGCCTTGATGAAGGAACTGATTTAGCGATCTTAAAGATTGAAGCTGACAATTTGAAATCTGTTAAAGTAGGAGACTCTGATAAGGTTAGAGTTGGTGAATGGGTATTAGCCATAGGAAGTCCTTTTTCTGCAAACTTAAGTCATACAGTTACTGCAGGTATTGTGAGCGCAGTAGGACGTGATAATGTGATGACGCAGGGTGGTGATAAATATCAAGATTTTATTCAAACTGATGCCGCAATTAATCCAGGAAATAGTGGTGGAGCATTATTAAATATGGCAGGAGAATTAATTGGTATTAATGCAGCAATTATTTCTGGATCAAGATCTAGTGCAGGAGTTGGATTTGCTATTCCATCTAATATAGTGAAAAAAGTTAAGGATGATTTAGTTGTAAAAGGATACGTCGTACGTTCTTTCTTAGGAATTTATATGCAAGATATTAATGAAGATATTTATGAAGCAATGGAACTTCAGTCAATGCGAGGAACAATCATAGGCGAAGTTGTTCCAGGTAGTCCAGCTGATAAAGCTGGTTTAGAAGAAAGTGATATCATTGTAGGTTTTGAGGATCAGAAGATTAATAATGGATCAGAATTAAAAAATTTAGTATCAAATAGTATTCCAGGATCAAAAATAAAGCTTAAAATTCTTCGTTCAGGAAAAAATGAAGATATTTATGTAGTTCTGGAAGAAAAATCGGTTGATGGATTATCATCTGTTGGTGATACTTATAGAGATAAGAAATTTGGACTCACTGTTGCAAATATATCTGACGCTTTAATTAAAAAATTTGATATTCCTTCTAAAAGTTCAAGCTGGTCAGATGGTTCAGATCTAAAGGGCGTTGTTGTTACTGAAATATCGTCTGGCGGTGTTGCTGAGCAAGCTGGTTTTGAACTCGGTGATTTAATAAATCGTGTGGGACAAAAAAAGATTTCCAATATTAATGAATTCATTAATGAAATAGAACAATACGAAGAAGATAAAAAAATTCTGGTTCTAGTAAAACGTGGTAGAGCATCTAGGTTCTTAACACTTCGAAGATAAATTCTAATCAAATTGCAATAATTCGACATTTCTTATAAGTTCATAGTTAATTCACTATGAGCATAAAGAAAGAAAATTCAAAAGCAGATTTTATATCAATTGAACATGATATACTTAATTTTTGGGAAAAAAATGATATCTTTCAGAAATTAATCAAACAGAACTCCAAAGGTAAAAAATGGAGTTTTCTTGATGGTCCAATCACTGCGAATAATCCGATGGGAGTCCATCATGCCTGGGGAAGAACATTGAAAGATGTTTATCAACGTTATAAAGCTATGAATGGATATCAATTACGTTATCAGAATGGTTTTGATTGCCAAGGGTTATGGGTAGAAGTTGAAGTAGAAAAAGAACTTGGTATTAAGTCTAAAAAAGAGGTTGAAGATCTTGGTATAGAAAAATTTGTTAATCTCTGTAAAAAAAGAGTACAAAAATATTCAGAAATTCAAACTGATCAATCTAAGAGACTAGGTTATTGGATGGATTGGGATAATTCATATTATACCATGTCCGATGATAATAATTATGCAATCTGGTCTTTTCTAAAAAAATTGTTTGAAAAAGACAAAATTTATCGTGGTACAGATGTTGTTCCATGGTCTGGTAGATCAGGTACTTCTTACTCTCAGATGGAAATTATTGAAGGTCGTAAACTAACCGTCCATAAAGGCGTTTTTGTAAAATTTCCCTTAAAAAATCATAAGAATGAAAATTTACTCATCTGGACTACAACACCATGGACTCTGTCTTCAAATATTGCTGTAGCAATTAATACAAAATTAAATTATGCAAAAATATCTATACCTGATGGTTCTATCTATTATGTTGCTGAAAATAATTTAAAATTTCAGCGTCTTGCTAAAGAATTTTCTGAAAAGAAAAACTGGGTTAAAGGAATCCCTAAACTAAAAACTTTAGATCAAATCTTTAAGGAAAGAGGAGGATATAAGATTATTGAAGTGCTAAAAGGTAAAGACATGCTTGGTTGGAATTATGAAGGACCTTATGATCATCTTGATGCACAAAATAATAATGGAGGTTATCCAAATGTTAATGTTGAATTAGAGAAAAAAGGAGTTAATGCAGTTCAATGTCATGTTATTGTTGATGGAGGAAAAGATTCAGAAGGAAATGATATGGTAATTGAAGGAGAAGGAACTGGCATAGTTCATATGGCAGGAGGGTGCGGATCAATAGACAATAAAATTTGTAAAAAAAATGGTTTTGTTGAAATATCACCGATTGATAATCAAGCTAATTTTGTTGAAGGTTTTGATTTCTTATCTGGTCTTAATGCAACCGATGAAAAAACCTCAGAAAAGATATTACAAGACTTAAAAAAGAGAAATTTATTGCTTTATGCAGAAGATTATCCTCATGTATATCCACATTGTTGGCGATCAGGAGACGAACTTGTTTTTAAACAGGTAAACGAGTGGTATATAAACATGGATTGGAGAGATAGGATTAAGAACGTTGTCGATGAAGCCGATTGGATTCCAGAATGGGGATCAGATAGTGAACATAATTGGTTAGACAATATGGGTGATTGGATGATTTCAAAAAAACGATTTTGGGGATTAGCATTACCAATATGGACATTTGAAGATGGGAGTTTTTATGTTGTTGGTTCCAAAGAAGAGTTGGAAAAACTTGCTGTTGAAGGATGGGATAAATTTAAAGGTAACAGTCCTCATCGTCCTTGGATTGATTATGTTAAAATTAAACATCCTGAGACAGGTTTAGTTGGGATTAGAATTGAGGATGTTGGAAATCCGTGGCTTGATGCAGGCATTGTTCCTTTTTCTACCCTAGGTTATTTTGACAATAATGAATATTGGAAAGAATGGTTTCCTGCTGACTTTATTACGGAATGTTTTCCTGGTCAGTTTAGAAATTGGTTTTACTCTTTGCTTGCTATGTCAAGTTTTCTGGAGGACAAAGCTCCTTTTAAAACTCTTCTTGGTCATGCCTTAGTTAAAGATGAAGATGGAAAAGAAATGCATAAAACTGCAGGTAATGCAATCTGGTTTGATGATGCGGCTGAAAAAATGGGTGTAGATGTTATGCGATGGATGTATATAAGGCAAAATGTAGAGAACAATCTATTATTTGGATACAGTAAGGCTGATGATGTAAGAAAAAGATTAATTAACTTTTGGAATATTTATTCCTTTTTCTGCACCTATGCTAATGTTGATAAATTTGAGCCTGATACACAAAAAATTAATCCTAAAGATTATACATTATTGGATAAATGGATTATTGCAAAAGTTAATTTATTAATTAAAGAATCTTCTATTCATTATGATAGATTTGAAGCAGATAAATTATTAAAAAAGATTGAGTTATTTATTGATGATTTATCCAATTGGTATATTAGAAGAAATAGAAGAAGATTTTGGAAGAGCGAAAATGATAAAGATAAATTTGTGGCATATCAGACTTTATACGAGGTTTTATTATCAGTGATTAAGATTTTGTCTCCAATCTTACCATTCGTAACAGAGCATATGTATAAGAATATTTCTAAAGAGAAATGTGAAAGTGTCCATCTATCTCCTTATCCGGATTTTGATGAGAAAAAAATTGGTTCAGAACTTTTGAAAAAAGTTGATGTATTGAAAAAAGTGATGGAGGGAGGACGAGCTGCAAGAAAGAAAGCTAATGTGAAAGTAAGACAGCCTCTATCCGAGATAAAAATCTATGAAAATGATTCTAATATTGCTGAATTTATAATGAATCAAAAAGAAATTATCCTCGATGAATTAAATATAAAAAAAATTACAATTACAGACCAAATTGAGATGATGGGATCTTTTACAATAAAACCAAATTTTAAAACTTTATCTTCAAAATTTGGAGAGAATATGCAAGAAATTGTAAAGATTATATCTACAATGGATGAATATTCAACAATTAAAAAATATCTACATAATGAAAAACTTTTTTCAGAAGATTTTGATATTATTAATGAAGATATTATTGTTCAGATTAAAGGCGCTAAGGGTGAGGAAGCATTTTTTTCTAACAATGTTATTATTTCCATAAATACAGAGATAGATGATGATCTAAAAACAGAAGGATTGGTGAGAGAGGTTATTAGACATATCCAAATCATGAGAAAAGAAGCAAACTTTGATGTTGATGACAGAATTATACTATCTAATAATTTTTCCGATGAGATAGCCAGCGCTATTGAAAAACATAAACAATATTTTATGAATGAAATATTATGTACAGATATTGTGGACAAATTGGAAAATAGTGACTATAATTCCCTTTTTAGTTATGAAAAGAACGATTTTAGTATTTTCATAAAAAAACAAGAGAACAAATAAATTGAAAAAAAATAAATATTCAAAAACTAAACTTAAAATGTTTAGAAAAAATATTCTTCTAAAAATAGAAGAAATTAATGATAACATTAAGGGTATACGTTCAACTACCTCCAATGATTCTTCAATATTTTCAGATAATGTTTTAGAAGATCATAGTGAAGGTACGGAAACTCATGAGGTAGAAAAAAGTTTTTTGTTAATGTCTCGTGAATCTGATTATGTAACAAATCTACAAAAAGCACTTCATAGAGTTGATAATGATACTTATGGTATCTGTCAAATTTATCAAGATGATCCAGAAAAATGTGAATGTCCTGATTCACCCTTAATCCCTGAAGAAAGATTATTAGAAGTTCCAAATGCTACTAAAGGCGTTTTTTGTAAAGAGAAAAAGAAACTGAATTTAATATGAACTTTTTCTTAATCTGCTTCATTGTATTGATTGATCAGATTTCAAAAATACTTATTCATGCTAAGATAAATTTATATGAATCAATACAGATTATACCTCATTTATTAGATTTTACATATATCCGAAATGAAGGAATTGCTTTTGGTATTAATTTTGCGGGTTCAAAAGTTATTTTTATTGTATTCCCTATACTAATTACGTTTTATTTATTCTCATTATTAAAAGATAAAGAGTTTGATAAACCTTTTTATCAAATTTCTCTATTATTGATAATTGGTGGAGCTATAGGAAATATAATTGATAGAATTTTTAGGGGATATGTAATTGATTTTATTGATTTCCATATTAATAATGTACATTGGTATGTATTCAATCTAGCAGATTCATCAGTAACAATAGGATTGTTATTCTTGCTTTATAGTTCTATAATCATTCAAAGGCAATGATTTGTGAAAATAGCAGTTTCTTCCTCAGATGAACTTATTAGGTTAGATCTCTTTCTTTCTCAGAGATTAGTACAGTTTTCTCGAACTAATATTCAAAAAATGATTTCTAATCAATCAATTAAAGTAAATGGTGAATGGACTAAAAAAAATTCAGCGCTCAATTATGGAGATATCATAGAGATTGATTTGACTAATAAAAATAATCTAGAAAAAACATCATTAGAGAAATGGAAATACCCATTAGATGTTTTGTATAAAGATAAAGATTTTGCAATTATTAATAAACCACGTGGTGTTATTGTTCACCCTGCTAAAGGAAATTATAATCAAACTCTTGTTAATATTCTTTTAGATACATTTGAACAAGATTTTGAAAGTTCTGTTGATCCTTTACGACCAGGAATTGTCCATAGATTGGATAAAGATACTACTGGAGTGATGATTATACCGTTCAGTGAATATTCTCATTGGAAAATTGCTGAACAATTCCAAAATAGAACGATACAAAAAGAATATATAGCTATTACATGGGGTTTATGGGACAAGAATGAAGGTATCATAGAGAATGTTCTTAATCGTAATAAAAAAAATCCGATAAAATTTGAAGTATCAAATACCGGAAAGAATGCATTATCTGAATTTAAGCTAGTAAAAGCTGGAAGATATTTGTCAGCGGTGAAATTTTTTCCTAAAACAGGAAGAACTCACCAGATTAGAGTACATTGTAAAGAATCTGGATACCCAATATTTGGAGATGATTTATATAATGGTGGAATTAAAAAATCTAAAGAATATGCTAAGGAGATTCAATTACAACTAAACAATTATTACTCTATGATTGAAGGATTCTGTCTACATGCTCACTCAATTGAGTTTAATCATCCTTCAACGAATAAAAGAGTACAGTTCAAGATTGATCCAGATAAAAACTTTCAAACCATATATCAGGACATATTAGATGAAAAAATTTGAGAATAATAAAAATGAATTTCTATCATTTTTAGAACTTGATAGAGGTTATTCGGTTCAGACTATTAGTGCTTATAGAAGAGATATAGAATTATATCAGAATTTTGTCCAGGAAAACAAATTAAATTATTTGAAGGCAAATAAAGAAATTATCTTTGATTTTCAATCAAGTTTACAAGATTCGGTTGGCCCAAGGTCATTTGCTAGGATTCTATCAGCGCTCAGAACATTTTATAAATTTCTGCATATGGAAAATTTGATTAATGATATAGTTTTTAACGAAATAAAATTATATCCTTCTCCCAAATACAAAAAAAGTATCCCAACTTTTTTATCCAAAAATCAAATTGAAGAAATCATTAAAAAAATTGATTCAGATACGAAAGAAGATGATTCTGTAAAAGCAAGAAATAAAGCTCTAATAATGCTTTTTTTTACTTCAGGATTACGACTTAATGAACTTAATTCAATCAAAATACGAGATATTGATTTTTCCAATAATAGTTTAAAGGTTGTTGGTAAGGGGAATAAGCAAAGAATGGCTAGTTTTGATAATTATACTAAGGATTTGATTATACAATACCTAACATACTTCAAAAAATATCCTTTGGTAAAAAAAGCATATGATGATAATTTATTTGTTCATAAAAATAATAAGGCCTTATCGAGATATAATATCCAATACATCGTAATGAAAAATTTGAAAAAATTAACTTTGAATACATATGGTCCTCATGCTTTAAGACACTCATTTGCAACGCATTTATTAAACAATGGTGTTGGATTGAATGCTATTAAATCTTTACTTGGACATGAAAGCCTATCTTCAACACAAATTTATACTCATGTTGGTGTTAGTAAACTAAAAGAAGCAATTAAAAAAGCACATCCAAGAGGCGAAAAATAATGCTGAGTTATCTTAACATTAAAAATGCTAATTATATTAGAAATACTTCTGTTGATATACTAATCGATAATGCAGTGAAATCAAATGAAGGAGTTATTGGTCATAATGGTGCATTGATGGTAGATACTGGAGAATTTTCTGGAAGAATTCCAAAAGATAAATTTATTGTTGAAGAAGATTTTTCATCCAATAATATATGGTGGGGAGATATAAATCATCGAATTTCAGAAGAAAATTTTAATCATTTATATAATAAAGTAATTGAGACATACAATAACCTAGATAAAGATTTTTATGTCTTTGATGGGTTTGCAGGAGACGATAAAAAGAATAGCATTAATGTTAGAATGCTAACAAAGAAAGCATGGCAATCATTATTCGTGAATAATATGTTTATTAGACCAGAACAATCAGATTTAGATGATTTTACGCCTGATTTTACTATTATTAATGCATTTGATGTCAAAGAAAAAGATTGGAAAGAGTTTGGGCTCAATTCAGAGAATTTTATTGTATTCAACCTGAAAAGAAAAATAGCAATTATAGGGGGTACAGAATATGCTGGTGAAATGAAAAAAGGGATTTTTTCTATTATGCACTATTATTTGCCGCTTAAAAATGTTTTGTCTATGCATTGTTCTGCAAATGTTTCAAAAGATTTGAGTGAATCAGCATTATTTTTCGGTTTGTCTGGTACAGGGAAAACAACCTTAAGTACAAATGCAGATCGTCCATTAATTGGTGATGATGAACATGGGTGGTCTGATGATGGAATTTTTAATTTCGAAGGAGGTTGTTATGCGAAGGCAATCAACTTAAATAAAGAAAAAGAACCAGAAATTTACAATGCTATTAGGCATGGATCATTGTTAGAAAATGTTGTGTATGATTTAGAAACAAAGGAAGTTGATTTTGACGATAATTCTAAGAGTGAAAATTCCAGAATTTGTTATCCAATTAATTTTATAGAAAATTCTTTAGGATCAAAAGGTTTACCAAGTGCAGGACCACATCCTAATGCCGTGATATTTTTAACTTGCGATGCCTATGGTATTATGCCACCAGTCGCGAGACTTGATGCACATCAAGCAATGTATCACTTTATAAGTGGGTATACAGCTAAAATGGCAGGAACTGAGACAGGGATAGTTTCCCCCGTGGCAGCTTTCTCACCATGTTATGGTGGTCCATTTTTAACTCTACATCCATTGGTGTATGCAAAATTATTGCAAGAAAAATTAGCAAAGCATGAAGCTCCAATATATTTAGTTAATACCGGCTGGTCTGGATCAAGTGCAACTTCAGGTTCCAAGAGAATTGATTTGAAGCTCACAAAGCATATTATTGATTTAATTACAGATGGCAGGTTAAACTTTAGTGATTCGGCAAGAGACAAATTCTTTAATCTTGATATTCCTTTGAATTTAGAAGGATTAGATAATGATTTCTTAGTACCTGATAGAGGTTGGGATAACTTAGATGAATATTATAAGACTGGTAATATGCTTACTGAATTATTTAATGAAAATTTTAAAAAGTTTGATATCTCAGATTCTGATATTTTAAATGCGGGTCCAAAAATTCAATCAGGAGGAATATAAATATGGCAACTTTGATTTTGCGAGATACACACCGCGTATTGGAAGAGGAAATGAAATCTCTTAATAAAGAGAAGAGAGAGACTTCAGTAAGAATTAGAGAAGCAGCTGATCAAGGAGATCTTAAAGAAAATGCGGAATACCACGCTGCTAGGGAGCATCAGAGTTTACTAGTATATAAAATACAATTGATGCAGTCCCATGTGCCATTTAAGATTATCGGGAATAGTGAAATTACAACTGATGAAGTAGGATTTGGCAATAAGGTTACAATCCATGAAGAAGGCAAAGATGAGGCCGAAGACTATTACCTATTAGGTCCTATCGAATCTGAGTTAGATCTTTATCCCTTGATTGTAACTTACAAAACACCTTTTGCCCAAGCTATGATTGGGAAAAAGATTGGTGAAAATTTTACACTTGAAATACAGGGTAAAGAGATAAAATTTACAATCACTGCAATTGAAAAGATTTCTGCAGACGAGATGTAGTATTTGAAGATTAATAATGGTTATTCTTAATAAAGAACAAATCAATAAATTGGTTACTATGAACGAAGCCATTGTAGCAATGAAAACTGCTTTCGTTC